>Ga0163148_10004347_pt1 | contig 14871 bp, 9 predicted proteins | sample OliLakLV19MP7P2_FD_148606 | JGI IMG/M metagenome (GOLD analysis project Ga0163148, IMG submission 148606) | Freshwater microbial mat bacterial communities from Lake Vanda, McMurdo Dry Valleys, Antarctica- Oligotrophic Lake LV.19.MP7.P2 | ecosystem: Environmental > Aquatic > Freshwater > Lake >...
AATACACAGACTAAAGTTTATGACCGGACCCGCGGGATTTTGAGTCCGGGAGATAAGGATTTAGAATCAAAAGCGAGGGAGGCTGCAGAAAATTCAATTAAGAAAGCGGCTTGTGATGGGGGGATTTTGAAACAGGCTTCTGATAATGCCAGAAAACAGTTAACTGCATTTTTATCGGCACTTGGATTTACTCAAATTTCTATTGATATACCTGAAGGATCCTGCTGAAGCTTTACTTTCCAAAATTAGTTAAGACAATATTAAAATCGAAGATATCAACCTTGCCGCTTTGGTCAACGTCTGAGGGTAAGCCTGGCTGAGTTTTTCCAAGATCGCTTAACACAGCGTTATAATCAAAAATATCGACGTCTCCGTCATTATCAGTATCGCCTATTTTTCGAGTAACCGGAGTTTGGGTGATAAGTTGGGATGATTTTCCGGTAATGTAGGCAGCTAACGGGTCGTCCGACCCAAAATCGAAGCCTTGGTTGTTGGTTATGGCTCTGTCGCGATAGCTCCAAATCAAGTATCCAACGCCTTCAGGTTTACTGAAAAAGTTGTCAATTTTATTTTTAAACAAGCTAGCGCGCTCATTTTTACTAAAACATCTAAAGTTTCCGGAATTAGTTGTTCCACCTGAGCAACCTGGTTGAATAACTATGCCAGCCTCCCCCACCATTACCGGTTTATTCAGAACCTGGCTGTCATTAAATCTGTCGTTTAAGCCTTGTGGAGTTAAGATTTGTTCGTCTCCGTAATCGTGGTATTCCAGAATATCTAAAGCAGAAATCGCATGAAGAGAGCGAAAAGCAGGACCGCCTGTTCCTGGTTGTCCCCCACCCATTGTTCCTAAGCTAACTAGATGATTTGGGTCAAGAGATTTTATGAAAGGGGCGATATCGTTGGTGAAGTCAAATAAAGACTGGCCATCTGTTTGGTAGACGGGGCCTTTGATCTGGCTTTCAGCTTCATTCATGATTTGCCACATTAGTATCGCTGGGTTGTCTTTATAAATTGGGACTACTCTACTAATGTAATCTTTGAGGTTAATTGGATAAGTGCCGTAGGGAGATTTGTAGCCATCTTTATACCAATCGTTGTATTTATAGGCGCCCTGAGTACAATCCCCCCATTGGTTTTCAAAAACAGGAATGACTTTTATGTCGTTTACTGCGGCCTGAGTCAGGACTAAATTAAACCGGGTGAAATCGGTGCCGCTTTTGGTGAAGCTTTGGAAAATCCAGAATCTGACAGCTTTAACTCCCATAACTTTGAGTTCGGAAAAAATTGTTACGATCTCTTCGTCAGTTAAGGCAGTTCCACAGCCTAAGTAAGGAGGACCGGCAACTGTTAGCAGATTGTAACGGTTAACCCCAATAAATTTAAAAGGCTTATCGTTAACGAATAGTTCTTTTCCATTGCGGGTTACGAAACCGGAGGCGGCGTTTGCTAAGTTCATAGATGAATTGAAGATTACCAAAACCAGAATTAAAAGGAAAATTTTTTTGATCACCCTTAAGATTATAATCGTTTTAAAGCTTGGATGCAGTTTAGAAAGCTGAGGAGTGGTTATTTTCGGATCCTTTTGGAGTGCAATAGGCATTTATTTCTTTGAGAAAAGTGTCACCATATTGATTTAATTTTTGCTCCCCCACTCCTTTGATTTGGGAGAATTCTTCTTTGGTTCTCGGGTAATAAGTGGCCATTTCTTTTAAGGAGGCATCGGAAAAAATGATATAGGGTGGGAGGTTTTGGGCGGCGGCTAGGACTCTTCTTACTTCGCGAAGTAAGTTAAAGAGGGTCATGTTAAAGGGGATGCCTTCGTTTGTTGTTTTTGCTATAGATTTGGCTGTTACCGCGGGTTTGGTTAGCTCAATTTTTTCTTTGTCTTTTAAGATTAGCCAGCTTGATTTAGTTAATTTCAGGACGGGGTATTTGCCATCGGTTTGTTCTATGAAACCCATGCTGATTAACTCGCTCATGAAGGATTGGAGATCATTGGTTGGGTAGTCTTTGACGATATTGAATGTTGAGAGATTATCGTGGCGGTTTTCCTGAATTTTGGTGCTTCTTTTTCCAGTCAAAACGTCGGCAATATATTTAGTGCCGAAGCGTTCCCCTACTCTATAAATGCAGGAGAGGATTTTTTGGGTGAGGATTGTGGCGTCGAATTTTTCTTTAGGGCTTAAGCAGTTGTCGCAGGAAGTGCATTTTTTGTTGGGAAATGGTTCGCCGAAATACTCCAATAAGCTTAGGCGGCGGCAGTTGCTGTTTTGAGCGTAGCCGATCATTTGTCTTAATTGAGCGTTAGCTACTTCCTGCTCTCTTTCATCTGGTTTTAAATTAATAAAGTGTTTAATTTTTTCTCTATCTCCTAAGCTAAATAATAATAGGCAGTCACTATTTAATCCGTCTCGGCCGGCTCGGCCGGTTTCCTGATAGTAGCGCTCGAGGTTTGAGGGGAGGTCGGCGTGGATGACGAATCTGACGTTAGGTTTATCAATACCCATACCGAATGCAACTGTGGCGACCATGACGATTGTTTCTTCCTTAATAAAGCGGTTTTGGTTATTTTTTCTGGTTTCGTCTTCTAACCCAGCGTGATAAGGGAGCGCATTAATGCCGCGGGTTTGCAGTTTTTCAGTTAGTTTTTCAACATTGTTTCTGGAATGGCAATAAATAATTCCCGATTCACCAACGTGCTTTTTTATTAACTTCAGGCATTGGTCGAAAGCGTCATCTTTTTCTTCTATCGAATAAAACAGATTTTCCCGATTGAAACTGGCTTGGTATTTTGAGGCATTTCCCAGTTTGAGTTGTTTTTGGATGTCTTCTTTTACTCTGGGTGTGGCGGTTGCTGTTAAGGCGATTATGGGAATATTCGGGAAGAGGGATTTAATTTTCGAGAGTTTTCTGTATTCAGGGCGGAAGTCGTGGCCCCACTCGGAGATACAATGCGCTTCGTCGATTGCGAATAAGCTAATGTTCAGTGTTTGGAGAATCTCGAGAAAGCTGTCTTGCATGAGGCGTTCGGGGGCTACATATAGTAAGGAGATTTTCTTTTCGATTAGTTGATTGCGGACACGGTCTTTTTCCGTAGACGTCAGAGAGCTATTGAAGAATTCAGCATTTATGCCGTTTTGTTTTAGGGAGTCGACCTGGTCTTTCATTAAAGCTATCAGCGGTGAGACGACGATAGTCAGGCCTTCTCGCATTAAGGCCGGAAGTTGGTAACAAAGAGACTTCCCTCCCCCCGTTGGCATTAGAACAAAAACGTCTTTTTTATTAAGGACATCAGAAATGATTTCTTTTTGAGGATAACGGAATTCGTCGTAGCCAAAGTATTGTTTTAAAGTAGAGTGAAGAGAATCCGGCATAAGAAAATTATTTTAGCAGAGAATTTAAAAGCTGAAAATTACCCGAAACTGTATCAAACCGGAAAGTTTTACTCTTTATTAATGAGCTGGCGAATTACCTGGATTGTGCTGGATTTTAGCATGTTTAGAAGCGATAACATTAAATTAATTGAGGAGCGGAAGAAACCTTCGTAATGGTCTTTAATGAGTTCTCTTGAGGTTTCGGTGACCTTGTCTTTAAAATCAGTAGGTTGAGGTGGAAATTGAATTGGATCCATCAATTAAGTATAGAACATACTTAGTATTCTGTACCGCGTACGGGAGTCGAACCCGTGATTACTGGGATGAAAACCCAGCGTCCTAACCACTAGACGAACGCGGCATACCTACCTACATGCTCTCCCGTCCCACCGAAGTAGAATCATCAGCAAAGTCGCCGGAGGCGACAAACCACGGAGCTCTTTTTTGCTGTAGCAAAAAAGTAGACGAACGCGGCATACCTACCTACATGCTCTCCCGTCCCACCGAAGTAGAATCATCAGCAAAGTCGCCGGAGGCGACAAACCACGGAGCTCTTTTTTGCTGTAGCAAAAAAGTAGACGAACGCTACTCCTCCATGATTGGAACGATACGCTAGGAAACTCTATGCGTAAGTTAAGCCTAGAAATTTTACCAAATATCAGTGAATTAGTCTAATGTTTAGTTAAAGAGTACTTTGATCTTGTTTTATATAAATTCACTTAGTTGACTGGGGGCGTGAAAATCGCTATTTTAATAGTCCAATGTAAATTGGAATTTCTCGTTAAAACATATTCTGACTGTCTCAGTTTGTTTATGTACGAAGATTTAGCAATAATTCTTTGTATGGCGAGAAGGGAAAAAGCCTCGCAAGGGGCTTTTTCTGTGTTGTTTCTACAGATCGTTATCTTCAATCCTCGAGAACAATCTTATTTTGGTTTTTTAGCTGTACCAACACGAATGAGCTGTGTGCATTGAATTGAATGTAGGCGTAAAGTATAATATCTACCTAGTTTAACTATACAGTTTGGGCCGATAGCTCAGCGGTAGAGCAGGAGACTTTTAATCTCTTGGTCCTGGGTTCGAATCCCAGTCGGCTCACATTTTCATCAAGGTTGCGCGCGACCCGTAGGCTCGTGCTGAAAAGCCCGATGTGGCTTGCTAATCGATCATCGAATTATTCGAAATGTCGTTTTAGAGCCTGTAATACGCAAGTTTATAGCTATTTTTCTTCTGAATTTAGGCCACGAGAAAAATGCATCCGTGGATGCTGTTCAACTTATTTTTCGCTTAGCTTCTTCTGTACTTTGTTTACAGCCTCTTGGTAGCGTATTGGAAGAGTGCTTATGTCAGATATTTCAGTATTACCATCTTGCGAGAGTGCATAAATTTTATCGTGTGAAACGTACAATAGTGGCATATTATTGCCAGCTTTATGATGCCTCATGTTTTCCAGCAAATATGTTCCCCAAGGAGTTGGTTTTATCCAACAATCTTTTGACATTTTAGTTATGGTCGAGTCATTTTTATCCCAGAAGCCTTGATCAACATCATCTGGGTGCCCAATGAAATAAGCGTGCATCGAAGGAGTTATTCCACTTTCTAATAATGTTTCAACAGTATTTTTACAGTCATCTACTGCATCTTTTCTCCCCTTATCGTCACGTTTTATTCTTTCTCCATGTGATGGAGCATTACGAGCATCTGACCATCGGGCTACTAAGTTTTTTATTTCTGCCTGTTTATAATCACCATTGCTGTTCATTAATTTCAATTTTGTTGAGAGGAGTGTGCTTTTTGAGGACAACTTTTGCATGAGGACGGCCTTAATTAGTCGCTCTTTCTCCCCTGCTGACAATTTTGTTTGGATATTTATTACGTCATGAATTTGTTTTTTCTCTTTTTTATTCAGTTTTTTGCAAATTGTGTCCTCACCTTTTTCATACCCTTTATACAAAGCTTCTAAAGTCGCCCATAACTTCAACGCTTTTCCGTTGTAATCCCTATCTATCTGAGATAGTCTGAAGAAACGAAGAGCATTGCCCACATCGCTATTGGAGGCAACTAAATTAGCAAATCTTTTTTGTAATCCAGAAATATCATGCAATTTACTAACATTAGTTTTTGGGTTAATGCTTATTCCGTAACCAGCTCCACTAAAAACGAAAGAGCCATCTTCTATTGCTAGCGGTATACCACAATGGAGGGTGAGCAAATCAAGTATAACTTCTAGTTTTTCGAGATATTGTTGCAATTCATCCAAATCTTCATGAGGTAGGGTTATCGTGGAGTGTCCATTTGAATCCGTTTTTACGACATCAGCATCGAATATAAAAGTTACCTGTAATTTTTCTCCACCCAAATTCGAAAGTGAAAACTCACCAAGTACAATATTCCAACTATCATCAAAATGCCAGATATGATCATCTTCTGCTACGAAACGGACGAGGAGCTTGCAAGTTATTTTTCTAATTCCTGAATTATCTTTGTTCATCTTTGTCTCCTTTTTCCAGTACCCTTATTTTACATTAATTGATATTCGCTTTTTGGATTACTATGGTCTTTTTTGTCAGAATAAATTTGGTCTTGATAAATGAGAGTGCTTCTTGCCGTTCTTCGACTGTTCCGATCTGGAGAATATGGAGAAGGTAGTTTTTCGTCATTTCATTTTTATCTGCTGAAGTCTGCGGAATTCTGTTAAATTCAGCCAGATGACCATCGATAAATTCTTGATGGAGTACCTGAGTTTTGAGTCGGTGGTAGCGTTCTATATCTTCCTGAATTTTCCTTGTTACTCCTGTGTGATTGAACTTGATCTTGTCGATATTAGCGATTAATTGTTTTATCAAATCACTCTCAGTTATATATGGTTCATCGCATTCGTAATTTAGAGATCTGCCACAATGATAGTAAGTATGCTTAACAAATCCCCCATGTTTTAATTTTCTGAGTTTTTCTTCCGCTGTTACGCCACCTCCACATCCACCACATTTGAAAATACTTTTGAAAGGGAAGATTTTATTCTTATAGCCTTTAGGGACAGTTTGTAAAACAGCCTGTACTTTATCGAAAAGTTCTTTACTGACGAGTGGCTTATGTTTTCCCTGATACCAGGTACCACTCCCGACTGGGAATTCAAATTCACCGTAATAAAATGGATTATTGAGAGTTGAATAGACTTTGCTGAGTGGCATTTTGTTTCCTAACCTGGTTGTAAATCCTATCCGATCTAGCCAGTTCTTAATTGCACGACCGCTGTGACCTTGGAGTGCCACTCTTTCGAACATTTGAGTAATGAATGAGGAACGTTCAGGATCGAGAATTATTAGCTCATCAGTATGTCCGTTTCCATCCTTGTTGAGATATCCTGCTGGAGCGATACTTGGTCGCCAGCCCATGGCACATTTAGTTCGAAGTCCTCGCTGAACATTTAATCCTTTATTATCATTCTCTAGCTTTGCCTGAGAGCAGAGAATCATGAGCAGGAACTTTTCATTGGGACTGTTTGAGAAGCTTTGAGAGTAGGTTTGGATCTTTATTAATTTTCCTTGATCCATGAGGTCAACTACTGATCCAAGATCGCCAGCATTGCGACTCAACCTGTCAGGAGCCCATGTGAGTATTCCATTAAATTTCTTTTGACGTAGCTCATGAAGTAGCTCTGTGAATACTGGCCGAGAACCAGACATTTTGGCGGAATGGCTTTCTTTCTTAATCTCTTTGATTTTGAGATTATCTCGCTTAGCTAGTGTCGACATCTCATCTATCTGAGAATCAATCGACATTGCTTGTCTTTCATCCGATTCAGAGGACTTACGAGCATAGAGGCAGTATTCAATCTTTGGCGGTTCTATCGATGTATTTTGATTGTATCTTGTACTCATTTCAGTGGTCAAGGTACCGGGAAGCTCTCGAGAAGTCTAGCCTCAAAATGCTATATACAAAGCTTTTGTTTAGAACTTCATATCCAGAGTGGCAGGACGCATATCAATGCCCAAATCGTTGCTCATACGTCTAAGTGACCACGTTAATCCTGGATGAGGATCTTCGTCCCCTTCTTTGAAACTAAAGTGTGAAGTAGGACGATCAGTAGCTAAAACTTTGATAACAATGAGAGTGAGTGCATCTACCAAATCATCATGTTTTTCGATCCCAAAATTTACTATCTGGCTGATTAACTGTTCTGCCCCCTTGGGTGGGAATAAGACTTTCCCTACTCGGATATAAGGAGTCGCTACTTTAAGTCGTTCTTGTTTGTTCATTCCTGAAGTACTTACAGGTTCTGCTAGAATTTTTTCTACTCGTAACAACTGGGTTGCCGCAGTTTCAATATTTGCTTTTTCTACATATACCATAGGCATCCGTTTAAAATCGGCGTCTAGATAACCACAAACTTTCTTGATTTCTTCTATTGCATCCGTAAAGTTCAACTTTTTATTAACGATGTAGCTAAGAATATATATTTTCAGCTCATCTCCATAACCTATACCAATAAATGGGATCAGTGCTGTAGAATCTGCGTTTGAGCTTTCAGAAATTGCCATATCAACCCCTAGTCCAACAAGTCTAGGCGGAAATCTCTTTAAGTCAGGTAACTCTGTCCAAAATTGTGGCCAAGCTCTTTGGACGATACGGTTATCATCTGATATAAACTTGAGCAAGTATTCTCGGTACCACGCGGAATCGTCAGCGACCTCACGTCGCTTTGCTTCAATATGTTTCATAGTTGGATATTTGCCAACCCAAGCAATTCTCCCTCTTACATCTATGAGTGGATATTCTCGGTAAACTCCATCCATTTTCCCAAGCTCAATGCTTTCTTTAAGCCGCATCATTAACGAGTCTTCATGCAATAGGTTTCCAACTACCACAATCTTGGTACCCACGTCACCGATAGGCATGGCTTCACCTGTAAACCAATTCCACAATTTATCTCTGCCATCCTTTGTTTTGACCGATTCTAAATCTTCAACGTCGTCAATAATTACCAGATCGGGACGGTATTGTCTGTGCCTTAATCCACGGATACTTTCACTTTGAGATATGGCAGATATTCTTGAATTGTATTGCGGGATAACAAAGGAGTTAGCCCGCCATTCATCAGCAACTTCAGTGAATGGCCCGAAATCTCTCATCAATAGTTCGTTAGACGAAAGTTCTTGTTTAATATTGGTAAGGATTTGTTTTGACAGCTCCTGAGTTTGGCTGACAAGTAGTGCGTACTTTTTTGAAGGTTTACCGACCATAGCCCAAATAGGGAATGCGAGAGTGGCAATCGTTGACTTAGCTGAACCCCTAAAGGCTGTAATGGCTACTTTAAGTAATTCATCTTTTTGCAAAAGATCCATAATTGCTTTTTGAAACTCCGCAGTTGGGCAAGTAATGTAATGAGTAAAATAAGTAGCAAAAAACCACGAGAAGCTCTCCTTAGTTAATGCTTTACGAAAGTCAGGACTCTCCTGAATTTGTTTAATTATTTTCTGTTGGTCATTCATGATCTTTTTCTTGAGGCGAAATAAGTGCCGCCATTTCTAATGCTTTGTTTAGTAATTCTTTTTGTTCGTCAGTAAGAACGATGTCTTGGTTCTTATTTGAAGCAGTAATTTCAATTTTGGTTGCATAGGCTGGATGGTGGTGCTTAAGCCAAAAAATGATGGCGGTCATATTTTTATCCTTAATAGCACTCATCATTTGACTTTCGGCCATATCATTTATCAGAAGACTTCCATCAAGTAAGGCTTGGTCACTCACTTTTGCAAATCTAATGTCTTCTTTTCTCCAACGATAATAAGTGGCACGACCAACTCCTGCTTTCTCGCAAGCAATCTGAACAATTGGAGTCTTCCGCAGTATCTCGAGCAGTTGTCCTTTGTTTTTAGTTTGGCGTTTTTCTATTGTTTTATCCATATATTTTCTTGGCTTTCATTCCTGTTAATTTTTCCCAGCGTTTGATAATAACTTCCACATACACAGGAGACTTTTCCATGCCATAACAACGACGTTTCATTTTCGTAGAGGCAATTAAAGTACTTCCGCTGCCTGAGAAAGGCTCTACTACTAAGTCGCCACGCTTTGTCAGCATCTTTATATATGGAATGAGGATCTCAACTGGTTTAGTTCCAAAGATCACGCCTTGTCCTGAATGTTTTTCGTCTGAAGCCACATACTCAATAAAATCAGTAGGTTGATTCTTCTTACCCCTTAAGTAGCCTTCCCAATGAGGCTTACCTGCAATTGCGTAGAGGGCTGTTTCGTATTCTTCTTGTAACCCATCTACTTCCTGCTCAAGATTGAATGGGATATCTTTATCGTGCGATGTTCCGACCATGGCAATATCGTGTTTCGAAAAGAATTTATATTTTGCAGAGAATCCTTGGTGTCGATTCGGTAAGTGCCAAACAATCATATTTTTTACTTTCCAGTACTTTTCCATCTCTCCCCAGATAGTTCTAAGATTCTTCCAGTTTTCGTAAACGATAATACTGAAATGCTCATTTTGAATCTTTGAAATATTACCCATCCACTTTTCGGTAAAGTCGGGAGGTAGTGAGTCAGTTTCCAAATACCGTCTATCTCTTTTTGCACCAAATCCAGTGACCGCTTTACCGTGCTTTTTCTTACCATGAAGGTAGTTTAATATATATGGAGGGTCAGTCATGCACATATCAGCTTTTTCACCATTCATGAGTCTTGCGAAGTCTTCCTCTATAGTTGAATCGCCACACATAAGACGGCTACCGTCTAAGTCGTAGATATCACTTTTTTTAGTTGTGATGTTGGTTATGTTTAACTTTTGAAGCTCTTTTTCTAGATTGAATTCTTCTGGAGTATCGACGTCGAAAATGCCGTCAAGTTCTCCGCTGGAAAAGCCAATATCTGCAAGGAATGACTCATCGAACTTAGCAAGTAAGTCCCAATCGAACTCTCCAGTGTTTTTGTTCAAACGCAGATTGAGTTCCTTTTCTTTTGCCAGATCTGGAATATCGACATATACTACTGGTACTGTCTCGTACCCAAGGCTCTTAGCGACTTCCCACCTAAAGTGTCCGCCTATGATAATGTTCTTACGAGATGGAGAAGAGTTCGAGATTACTGGATCGACAAATCCAAACCGTATGATACTTTGCTTTAGTTGCTCAGTCGCAACCTCGTCATGTTTACGAGGATTGTAGTCCGCGGGGATTAAATCATTAATAGATACTTCGACTGTTTGAATGGGTATGTTTTGCATAATTAAACTAAATCTATCATGGGTTTTTAAAAAACTTGTTTATCAACCCCCTTGACAACGGGGTTGTCACGGAGGGGGTCATTGATGTTCGATTAGGTCGTTAAATAGGGCTATTCTGCACATCCAAACTTTTTTCAGATGGATTTTAAAATACCCCTTGACAAGTTTTTGTAAAATTAAGTATTCAACACGTTTTATTGTTTGTAAGTTAGGCTAAAATAACTATGAAGGAAATAATATGGGTAACATAAAAACGGCATTTGATAGCTTAGTAAAACATCCTGATTTTCAAGAACTTGTCCATGAATATAGATTCAGATTTGGTATTCCAGAAGATGGTTTTACCGATTCAACATCTGAAGCATACAAAAATTGGATAAAGGAAGGCTTAAGAAAATCTGATCTCTTAAGGGAGCAGTTTCTTTTTATTGCCAAACGTTGTCGCATTCTCATTCCGAGCAGAGAGTCAGTTCCTTTTGTTATTCTTGGTTATTATTTTTTATTTGGAAGGTATCCAGAACTTTCACTGCAAAATGATTTAATTTTCACTATTAATCCTAGTGGGATACTTGGAAGCTTTGACATTACTTTTACTGTCCCTCTTATCTTTGAAGTTAGCGGTTTGGATGAAATTTTTGATATTAACAAAGCTGAGATTAACAAAATTTCAGAAAATGCCAAGGAGGCTGTCTCAATACTCAACGACTCACAAAGTTCGCCTGATCAAAATTTTGATCCTAAACAAGATTTGTTGGCTACAACACCAGGCAATGGTGCCGATTTAGTGGATAAACTTCATAGAGATATTGCATATCTGGCCGAATTTGGGCGAGTAGTATTGAGAGGACATCTTCAAAACATGAAGGAAAAAGACTTTGTCATAGCTGACTACAATGATAAGAATAAGCCAATTTACGCGCCAATCCAACATATGGGAATGTGGCTTTTAAATCGACAACTATATCCAATTGTAGAAGAATATTGGAAACAGATTGATCAAGAGATTCAAGATTTCAACAAACAAACCGGGAAAAGAGTAAATCGGGGTATTCCTCTAGCAAACATGGGAGTATCCCAAATAGCCCAAGGAAAAACAATTGAAGGTCTATTCAATATCTATAGCGGCTATGAAGATGACAGAGTCTGCTTGCAACATTTACCAAATGTTGTTATTAACCCTGAAAAAGATATGGCAAATAGCAAGTTGTTTACGCAGTTTGAAGAAAGACAAACAGCACAACTCTTTAATGCTATTACATCAAAATTCAGTGGAGTATTTCATACTAGCTTATCAAAAAGCGAACTATCTTCATTTATTGCAAATTTAGGGTCAGATAAAAAATTGCTTTTCTATATGACTCTCTATCGTTTTTCATTCTCCCTATCATTGGATAAAAAGTTAACAACAGTTATATCTAGGAGTGAAATTATTAGATCGCTTGCGGAATTAGCACTATGGTTTGAGGATGAGTTAAAAAGAAAAGACCCGACCTTGTCAGGAAAAACTCTGGGAGCTATTTTGAATCAAAAAGTAAGCAAACTTAATCCAAAAATGGTTCAATATACCGATGCCAAAGATCTTAATGAGCTTAGTGTCAAAATTGCGAGCGCAATTAGTGATACTGCAAGTTTGGAATTAACAAACGCACGCATCATGACCTGTCTTAGAAATTTTGCTGGACATAACCTGGATGTTCAAGATCATAGTTTTTTCCGAACGTGTGACGAAGTATTTGCCCGAATGATTTCGCTTATTATCTATTCAAAAAGCCAAAACTGGATATAAAATTATGGAATATCTTAAAAATGAACACTACTACATTGATCTTTCAGCCCCAAGAACTGTTTGGTGGTAATCCAAATTTCTGAAAATCAAAGAAACTAAACTATATCGTTTGTCAGGCTTTGCAAACAAGATCATGTTTTTCAAATACATTCTTACGAATTCTTTTCCGATCGATTCGAAATTCAATGGTGAAATTGACTGTTTTATTGAACTATTTGTCATTTTGCAATAAATTCCCCAATGCATTCGCTCAAATGTAGCGATTTCATCTTTAACTGCCTCTGTAAATTGGATATGAGATAAATCTATAAAATCAGTTGAATCAGCGATTTTTCGAATGATATTCTCCTCTGAGATGTATTTGGCATTACAAGTCTTATCTTTCTGTCCACAGCATCGGTAGTACACATGGAATCGTGACCCACCATTTATAAGTCGCCTTGATTTACTAATTCGATGCATCGGAGATTCACACTTGGCACATTTTAAGAATTGGCAAAGGGAGAATTCATCGATAGCTTGCTTATTGGTATTTCTAAATGGCCGAAGTTTTTTCTGAACTTGATCATAAAGTTCTTGGGTGATAAGCGGCTTATGGCTTCCCTGATACTCAATATTACTAATATCAAACTCTCCATAGTAGAACTTGTTTCGTAAAATCTTATAAATAATACTTTTGGAAACATTTTTATCCCTTTTTGTCCGAAGCGAAGTATTTGCATTTACCCAACGTATTGTCGATTTTACTGATTGGCCTGCGGATACTTTTTCAAAAATTATTTTGATCGTTCCACACCGTTTAGGATCAGTATTTATGCTTCTTACTCCATTTATGGTTATGCTTTCGTACCCGAGGGGTACTTGTCCAGGCCAAAGTCCCTGTTTGCAAATATTTCTAATACCTCTTTTAACATTAATTCCTCGGTTGTCGTTCTCTAATTTTGCTTGACTTCCTAAAATCATCAGAAGAAATTTTTCATTAGGGTTATTTGTAAATCGTTGAGAGTAAGTAACGATACATTGAAGCTTGCCATCATCCATCAAATCAACCAGTTGCCCAAGATCTCCTCCGTTTCTGGATAGTCGATCTGTTGACCAAGTGATGACCCCGTTATATATTCCATTTTCTATTTCTCTCATTAGTTTTGAGAATATGGGACGCTGATTGCACTTTTTGGCTGAATGGCTTTCACGGTATACCTCGACAACTTCAAGCCCATCTCTTTGTGCAAGGTTTGTCATTTCATTCACTTGAGATTCGATAGAAGTTGATTGTCTTTCGTCTGTCTCCGAAGACTTTCGAGCATATAGACAATAGCGTATGGGAGTATTTGTGATTTGGTTAGAATTTTCCATCTAACACAACACATTGCTCATAACCATTCGAGAAAGCAAGTGGATTAATCATCTCTATATCAAACTATATCAGTAACATTTGAAACAATCCCTTTTTATAGTGTCTCATTTGTCTCATTTAGCCTTGAAGATGATACACTCAGAAAGACAGTGGTTATGGGACTAAGCGGTTCCAGACCCGTATGGCTCACACATAAAAAAGACAGGAAATCCTGTCTTTTTTTGTGTCTGATCTCACAACGGAGCGAGCCTTGTTCTGCCGGCAAGTGCGTTTGCACCTGCCTAATACCTGAGCAAAGCGAGTGGTAGAATTCGGATGGGGTTATTTAATACACTTTCCATAGATTCCCCCGCCCTGATAGACGGGGTACTTACCAGTCAAGCTTCACTTGTCCGCTCGATTAAATCCAGCTAGCATGCATATTCGTTCAGATTGAAATATTCAATATATTCTAGTATAATCGAATATATGAAATATCTTGATATATTGAGATCATCAAACTACTGGCTCGAACTCAAAGCATCCCGTGGAAAGCTTCGCCCAAGCTATGTCAACTGGCTACTTGAACAGCATGAAAATCACAACGTTAGCGCAGTGGTTGGTGTTCGCCGGGCAGGTAAATCAACAATTTTAAAACAGGTCATTTATCAGTTAATAACTAAACAAGGGGTTAAACCAGAAAATACCCTGATTGTTAACCTTGAGGATCCACGTTTGATTGAGTTATTACAAGACAACAATGTTCTGAGTCTCATTGCCGCTTTTAAAGAGCGGGCAGATTTGAGAAGTAGGCTGTATGTTGTTTTTGACGAAATTCAAAATGTCCCAAATTGGGAAGCCATAATTAGAACTCTTCATGACCAAGAACCAAATATTAAAATATATATAACGGGGTCATCTGCTGAGCTACTTGGCAAAGAATTAGGAACAAAACTTGCAGGTCGATACATCAAAACAGAAATCTTCCCACTAAGCTATACAGAATACCTTGAATTCACAGGTAAGGGTCTTAAATCTTTTATTCAAGCTGGGGGATTTCCCGACCCGGTATTAACGAGTAATCCAGCAATCAGAGAACAATTGTTAAAAGATTACTATGATAGTATTTTATTGCGTGATATTA
>Ga0163148_10004349_pt1 | contig 14868 bp, 17 predicted proteins | sample OliLakLV19MP7P2_FD_148606 | JGI IMG/M metagenome (GOLD analysis project Ga0163148, IMG submission 148606) | Freshwater microbial mat bacterial communities from Lake Vanda, McMurdo Dry Valleys, Antarctica- Oligotrophic Lake LV.19.MP7.P2 | ecosystem: Environmental > Aquatic > Freshwater > Lake >...
CGTCTGTCATCGGGGTGTCCTCGGTCAGGTTGCTGGTGTTGCAACCCAACCCTACCGGCGATTCCCCGATGACGCCTCAGAGGCATTCGCCCCCTTCAGCTCGTACACCACGCCTCGGGGCACGACCATGTAAGCGAAACTAGCCCCGCTCGAAAGCAAATCGAGGGAGCGAAAATCCCTGCGTACAGTCACTGGCGCCGACACATATTCTCTGCTTCGCGGCCCGATGCGGCGTCAATTTGGCTTTGCCTCCATCGCGATCTGCGCCGCAAGGCCGGCGCGCGAGCGCTGTGCACTTGACCGACTGGTGCAGCGCTCTCCGGATCAACTCACTGGCGGCTTTCACCGGCTTTGGCGCATTGGCTTTGGGACGTTCGCAGGACGCCCCGGCCTACACACAATTGTTTCTGCAATGCGGCGCCGTGGCGATGCTGAGCGGCGGGCTCTGGTTAGCGTTTGCTGCGGCGCGGCGGCCACACCGAGCTCAGTCCCTCATCCTGAACGCCATGCCTGCCTTAGTGTTTCTAGCCTTGGGCGCGAGCGCGATCTGGGCGCCGGCCCCAAGCGCCGTCCTCCTCGTCTTCGGATACGCTGCCGCAGCGACCTTGGATCTTCAGGTCGCCGCCCGTTGGCGCACCTGACCGCCCCAACTGCCCCCCTCGTACGCCCTAAAGCGGCGAGCCTTTGGGCAGATTGAGAATCGCAATGATAGCGATTGGTCGGCGCAAATTGCGCGCGCGCGACGCCTGACGTCTTGAAGACGCCAGCGGGCGGCTTAACTCCCCACTCGTGCGGGCCGGGCCCCTCTGACGGCGAAAAGTCCTCGATGGGCTTTGTCGTGATGTCGGACCGCATCGGGAATCCATCCCGGTGTTGGCTCGGTTCTGCAACGCCAGACTTAGCGCGCGCCGGCTCCCGTGGGAGCAAGCTTATGCTGCGGAGCGCGCGCGCCATGTCCTCGATCCGTTACGTGTCCGACGCGCGGCCAAAGCCATTTGCGTGCACTTTGCTACGCCTGCCCTCGTCCATCGAGATTGCTGAACGGGCCGCCGCGTGACCGGACGTACGGTTGCGCACTTTCTGAAGACAGAAGCCGGCGGCGGCATGCTGCTCGCTTTTGCGGCTTTGCTTGCGCTCTTTGTCGCCAACACGCCCTTCTCCGGCGCCTATTTCGATGCGCTGAAAACGCAGTGGACGCTCGACCTTGGCGTCTGGCGGATCGACGCTTCACTGAAAGATTGGGTCAAGGACGGCCTGATGGCTGTCTTCTTTTATGTGATCGGCTTGGAGCTCAAGCGCGAACTCATAACCGGCGAACTCTCAAACCCAAGGACCGTCTTGCTGCCCGTCGCCGCCGCGATCGGCGGGGCCGCAGCGCCGGTGCTCCTCTATTGGATCATGGCTGGGACGCTCGACCCGCGCGGTTGGCCTGTGCCTGTGGCGACCGACATCGCCTTTGCGCTGGCCGCACTCTCAATTCTCGCGCCCAAGGTCGATCCACGGCTCAGACTGTTTTTGCTCACGCTCGCCGTCGTCGATGACTTGCTGGCGATCATGCTCATCGCTTTTTTGTTCACGAGCAATTTGGCGCTGACGCCGCTCCTTGCCGCACTCGTGCTGCTCGCGGCGACCTCGGCGCTTGGCCGCCGGTACGCGCTGGCGATCTGGCTCTATCCGGTGATCGCCCTTTTCGTATGGGGGCTCGCAAAAGAATCAGGCGTGCACACCTCGGTGATGGCGGTTGCCGCGGCGATGATCGTCCCGCCGCGTTTGCTCCCCGGCGGCTACTCAACGCTTATCAGCAAGCTTGAACACGCAATTCACCCGGTCTCGGCTTTTTTCGTGCTGCCGGTCTTCGCCTTCTGCGCCGCGGGTGTCTCATTTGCAGGGCTGAGTTTGGCGCAGGTCGCCAGCGGCGTTCCAGCGGCTGTTGCGCTCGCGCTTGCTTTCGGCAAGCCCATCGGCGTCGGTATTTTTCGCCTTCGCCGCCGCACGCCTCTTCGGCGCGCCGCTTCCCTTCTCGGCGCGCGAGGTCATCGGCGTGGGCTGTCTTTGCGGCATCGGTTTCACGATGAGCCTCTTCATCGGCGGTCTCGCTTTCGCCGGCGATGAGGCTGGCGAAGCGGCTGCGAGGCTCGGGGTGCTGATGGGATCGATGCTGTCGCTTCTTATGGCAGGCGCGGTGTTGCGCTTTTGGCCGCGCACGAAAGCAGCGAAAGCCGCTGGGGGTGCATGATGGAAGCAGCAATCCAGATTGTCGCAGGCCTTACGCTGCTGGCGCTCGGCGGCGAAGGCGTGGTGCGCGGCGCGGTTGGCGTGGCGCGCAGGCTTGGCCTGTCCGAGCTCCTCATTGGCCTCACGCTCGTCGGCTTCGGCACGTCGACGCCTGAACTGATGACCAGCATCGATGCGGCGCTCTCGGGCTCGCCAGGCATCGCCCTCGGCAATGTGCTCGGCTCAAACATCGGCAACATCCTGCTCATTCTCGCGATTGTGGTGTTGATCCGCCCACTTGGGGTGAACCCGGCCGCGATTCGTCGCGACGGAGCCCTCGTCATTGCCGCATCGATCTCACTGACAGCAATTGCGCTCATCTTTGGCGAACTCAATCGCTGGATCGGCGCCCTGCTTGTGATCTCGCTGGCCTTCTACCTGCTTGCGATCTGGCGGATCGAACGCAGCGGCGGCGCAGCAGCGCAAATGCGTGAAGCGGAGGGCCATACCCACGACCCCGTTCCGCAAAAGCTTTGGCAATCGGCGTTGTTCGCGCTCGGCGGCCTTGGCCTCCTCATCTGGGGCGCCGATCTCCTGGTCGAAGGCGCGATCGTCACTGCGCGACTCGCTGGCGTGTCCGAGACTGTGATCGGCTTGACCATCGTTGCGATCGGCACATCATTGCCAGAATTGGTCGCCACGCTCGCGGCGGCGCTGAAAGGTCGGGCAGACGTGGCCTTCGGCAATATCGTCGGCTCCAACCTCTACAACATCCTCGGCATCTTGGGCGTCACCGCACTCATTCAACCAATCGCCATTCCGGGCGACATCGGCTGGATCGATTGGAGCGTGCTTATCGGCAGTGCGTGTTTGCTGCTCATCTTCGCCGTCACTGGAAAGCGTCTTACACGGGTCGAAGGCGCGATCCTCCTTTGCGGATACTGCGCCTATGTCGCCTTCCTGATCGCCAGGTGAGCAATGACCGCCGCCGCTTGAGAAGATACAACCACGCCCACGCCATATTCATCGCAGGAGACAAGCATGCACGCCAGACTGATCCTCGCCACCGCCGCCCTGTTCGGATTGGCCGCATGCGGCGAACTGAACGCGGACCTTGAGCGCGCCAAGCAAGGCGCCGTCGAACTCGGTCAGGAGGCGCTCAATGCGGGCGCCGAGGTGCTCGATACGCGCAGCGCCTGCCTTCTGGCGGGCCAGTCCGTCAGCTTTTGCGGATGTCTGTCAGAGCGACTTGGGCCTGATCTTACCGCCGAACATGTCGAGGTCTTGACGGATATGGTGCGCGCTAGTGTCAGTAGCGAATCTCCGGGTGCAGCGGCGGAGAGCGCCGATGGGGTCCATCCTCAAAGCCTTGAAGCCCAGGGCCGTGAAGCCATCGTTGCGTGTGCTGCGCGCGCGGCTATCGAAGGTGCGGTGACGGAAGGCCCCAATTGATTTGAAGCGACACCGATCAGCAGCCCTAAGTCGCGCCTTCGTCAAGGAACCAAACCGCGCGCCGCTCGCGCCACCCCTTTTTCAATGAGGCCAACCTCATGCCGACGCAGAAACCCAAACTCATCAATCTCGACCTCGATCTCCTCCGCGCCTTCGTGGCGGTGGCCGACGCCAAGAGCTTCACGCGCGCCGGCGTTAGGCTCGGGCGCACCCAATCGACGGTCAGCCTTCAGATCAAGAGATTGGAGGAGCAGTTGAACGCCGCGCTCTTCAGTCGCGATCCACGCAACGTCGTGCTGACCGGCCAGGGAGAGGCGTTACTCGCACAAGCGCGCCGCATGCTCCGGGTCAATGACGAAATCATCGGCGAAATGTTTGAGCATGCGCTTGAGGGCGAGGTTCGCTTCGGCGCGCCGGAGGATTTCGCCACCACCCACCTGCCCGGCATATTAGGCGATTATGCGCGTGCTTATCCTCATGTCAGTCTCTCGGTGACATGCGATCTGACACTCCGCCTCATGGATAAGATGGGCCAGGGCGAACTTGATCTAGCGCTGATCAAGCGCGAGCCCGTGGGCGCCGATGTCGGCGTGCCGGTCTGGCGCGAACATCTGGTTTGGGTTGGCGCTGATGAAGACGTCTTGCCGAAGGATGCGCCCGTCCCGCTGATCGCAGCGCCCGCGCCGTGCGTCTATCGTAAACGCGCCACCGCGGCGCTCGATGCGGCGGGCAGAGCCTGGCGCATTGCCTATACAAGTCCCTCGCTCGCGGGTCAGCATGCAGCGCTGCGCGCAGGCCTCGGCGTCACAGCCCTGCCCACCGAAATGATCCCCGAAGACTTGATGATATTCGGATCCGAACACGGCTTTCCGCCTTTGGCGGACGCTGAGATCGCTCTTGTGCGCGCCAGTAAGACCTTATCTGTCGCGGCCGAGCGCCTCGCCAACTTCATTCTCGCCTCCCTCGACGCGTCGGCGGAAGCCGCGCGCCCCGCGCCAACGTGATTTCCGACGTCGATCGCCTGCATTGTGATTTCCAATCACCGCGCGGCTTGATCGATAGAGGCGCCGCGCCATCTCCCAACCACCAGGCCCGGGCCCCTCTGGCGGCGGAAACGCCGCGATGTCGGACTGGAGGATTGCGGAGCGGAGCGCGCTGGAGATCTCGCACCATTCGCCCCCCGAATCCCGGCGCGGGATTTCGGCCCTCCGTCCGCGATCCGTACGTGACACGAATACGGCAAAGGATGAGATGGCCTTCGAGGATTTCCAAAACCAACGTGCGCCGGCGCGGGTCGACGCGATCCGCGCGGACGCGCTTTACGATGCCGGGCTGCGTCAGCACATGCTCGGCATCTACAATTACATGTTCGCCGGCTTGGGCTTGAGCGGGGCAGTCGCGTTCCTACTGACGCAGACGGGCGCCAGCGCCCTCTTCTTCACCGCGCCGGGCCAGTTCACCCCGCTCGGGTGGGTCGCAATGTTTGCGCCGCTGGGCTTGCTGCTGCTTGCCTCGTTCAACGCCCAGCGCCTCAGCACCGCGGCGACACATGCGATCTATTGGAGCGTCGCGGGCTTGCAGGGCGTCAGTTTGGCGGTGCTGTTCCAGGCCTTCACTGGTCAATCGATAGCACAAATTTTCTTTGTCACAGCCGCCTCTTTCGGGGCCTTGAGCCTCTTCGGCTATTCGACGAAGCGATCGCTCTCCGGCATGAGCACGTTTCTCATGGTCGGCCTCATCGGTGTCGTCATCGCCTTCGTCGTCAACATGTTCCTGCAATCAGGCCTGTTGCAGTTCGTCGCGTCTGTCATCGGCGTTCTTGTGTTCGCTGGTCTCACAGCCTTCGACACCCAGCGGCTTAAAAATGAATACATCGCCGACGTAGAAGGCGATGTCGCCATGAAGGCGCAGGTCTGGGGCGCGCTCAGCCTCTATCTCAACTTCATCAACCTCTTCCAGTTGCTCTTGTCGCTGTTCGGCCAGCGCGAGGAATAGACAACACTCCTACTTCAGCTTCGCCCGCGTGCTTCGGCCCGCGGGCGCCTTATTAATCCGCAGCGAAAGCACGCTAAGTCATGGACGTTCTCTCCGCTGAGTATGCGAGCCAACCGATCTGGCTGTGGCTCAGCTTTCTTGGCTTCATCGGTTTTCTGCTCTGGGTCGATCTTGGCCTCCTGAACCGCAAAGACGGCGTCGTCTCGCCCGCGAAGAGCGCGCTCATGTGGGCGGGCTTTGCTTCGCTCGCTCTCCTGTTCGGTCTCTATGTCGGCTTCGTCTACGATCCCGATCCGCGCTTCTACAATTCTGCGGAACATCTCAATCAGCAAGCCGTGATCCAGTACTTCACCGGCTATCTGCTTGAGACCGCGCTGGCGTTTGACAACATCTTCGTCATCTCGCTCATCTTCACCTATTTCGCCGTGCCGCGAGAGTACCAGCACCGCGTGCTGTTCTGGGGCATTATCGGCGCCATCGTCTTTCGCGCTCTCTTCATCTCGATGGGCGCCGCCGTCGTCAATTCCTGGACCTGGGTGCTCTATATCTTCGCCGCCTTCTTGATCTTTACGGGCTGGAAGATGCTAACAGGCCACGGCCAGGAGATGAAGCTCGAAGACAATAAGCTCCTCGCGTTCGTGCGCCGGCGCATGCGCGTCACCGACACAATCGAGAACCACAATTTCTTTGTCCGCCGTCGCGATCCGGCGACCGGCAAGCTCGTGCTCTATGCTACGCCGCTGTTTCTCGCGCTCATCGTGGTGGAAACCGCAGACATCGTCTTCGCGGTGGATTCCGTGCCGGCCATCTTCGCGGTCACGCGCGACCCCTTCATTGTCTATACCTCCAATATCTTCGCCATCCTTGGTCTGCGCTCGATGTATTTCATGCTCGCCGCCGCAGTGGAGCGCTTCAAGTATCTGAAATACGGTCTTTCGCTCGTGCTGGTGCTGATCGGCGCGAAGATCATCTGGAATTTCGGGCTTTCGAAAGAGCTCGGCTGGGCGCCGTATCTCGAACCGCACTGGGCGCTCCTGATGACGATGACCTTGATCGGCGGGGCGATGGTTTTTTCGCTCTATCGAACCCGCCTACCCAAATCGGAACCGGCATGATGCGGGCGCGGCACGACGCAATGGGTCATCGATGTTGCCGTCTCCGGCGGTTATTGGGGCGTCTTTGCGCTGATGGCGCTGGAGAATCTGTTTCCACCGCTGCCCTCGGAATTGATCAGGCCGCTTGCCGGCTATGCCCGCGCCGACGGCCGGCTTCAGCTTGCGCCCACCGTCGCCGCCGGAACCTGGGGTTTGGTGGTCGGCGCCCTGCCTGGTCTTGGGGTGCGCGTTGGCGGGGCGCGCACGCATCGAAGCCATCATTGATCGGGCGGGACCAGGGCTCGGTCTAGAACGCCAGGACCTCGCACGAGCGCACGCATGGTTCACGCGCACTGGCGCCTTCGCGGTTCTTGTGGGACGGCTCGCACCAGGCGTGCGCACCTTGATCTCCGCGCCGGCTGGTCTTTCGCCATGCCAACGCTCCTCGGCGCCGTCCGATCACAGCCATTGAGGCTTCTCATCGTCGCGCAGCTTGTGCGCCAAGAACCGATTGCCCAACTCATTCAATGCGGGCCGGGCCCCTCTGGCGGCATGTGCTGCGATGTCGGCCCGCATCGCTCCGACGCGGACAATCACGCCGCCGGAGTGGACAATGAGGAGCACCATGATCAACGCAATCGGCGCCATGCATGCCGTGGTACGCGCCAAGAAGCGCCCCGAGGACGAGATCAATTTTCGGGTCGAAGTGAAGAAGCGCCGGCGCAAGCCGGAGGAGGACAAGGCGGATGAACGTCCGCGCCGCGCACAGCCCGAGCGCGGCGTGTCGACCTGATCGCTGCGCATCCTGCGAGCTTGGCGCGGCGCCACGCCGCGTTAGAACACGATCTCGACCACGAGCTGAAACGGCCTCTGCCGGTCTTCACCCGCGTGAGACGGTTGAAGCAGCTGACGCTCCGGATCAAGGACAAGCTCGCGGCGCTTTACGTCGATCGACGGCCGCAAAAGCGGCCTTAGCCCTTCGCGCGCCCCGGTTTGCCCGGACCGGGGCGCGCCTCTTCTGGAGACAATCATATGCCGCTCCTGCTCTGTCCGAATTGCCAGTCGAATATGCAAGCGCTCAACCGCGCCGATGTCGAGTTCGACATGTGCCCGACCTGCCGGGGGGTTTGGCTCGACCGGGGCGAGCTTGAGAAGATCATTGAGGGCGCACGCGAAGCCGCGCCGCCTTCAGCTCCGCTCGCGGCCCCGACGCAGCACAATACACAGCGCCCTCCCCCGCGCGATGCTTATGGTGAGCGTGGCGAGCAGGGTGAGTATGGCGAACGCGGAGAATACGGAAAGCGAGGCGAATACGGTGAAGGCGGCGGCTCCCATCCGCGGCGGCGAAAACGCGGGTTCGACCTCTTCGACATCTTCGACTGAACCATAATAGACCCACGCACACCATGCTTCTTGAGCAGAGCAGCGCCAGCGCCTTGCTGGCTGCGGTTGATTCAGTCATGAGCGAGACGCTCGTCGCTCCGTGTGTGGGCGGTGAATCTGATCGCCTGCTTGAATCTTGTGCTGATTGGGCGCCCTTGCTTGGTCGAAGGCTTAAAGGCGTTGAACCCGGGCATGATCACGCGAGTCGCTAGAAGCGCTCGGGGAGGAGCACCTTGGCTTCGCTCATCGCCACGACGCCTGGATAGGACTTGAAATAGTCGGTCAACCAAACGAGGGCCGCCTGCGCGGCAGCATCTGAACCGATGGTGATGATCAAGCGCATGCCGGCTTCGTCGACGCCGGTCTGGCGCCACGATCCGTGACTGCCCGAACCTTCCACGCCATCGAACACGCTCCACCCTTTGAACCCCGTGTCCGCCAGCATGCGCTCGACCTCGTCCAAGCCATGCGCCTCCACGAAGATTTCGAGTTTTGTGCGGACCAGTAGATTCATGGAAACTCACCCGTACATAAGGCGCGCAAGCGCGTGATAGAGCGGAATGCCCACCAGAAGATTGAACGGAAACGTCACGCCTAGGGAGAGCGAAAGGTATATTCCAGCGTCGGCTTTCGGCAGCGCGATGCGCATTGCTGCGGGCGCTGCGATATAGGAGGCGGACGCGGCCAACACCGCCATCAGACTTGCATCGCCCAGTGAAAGACCAAACCCTGCTGAGGCGGCAAGGGCGATCGCTGCGCTGAGCACCGGCCAACCCAGCGCGAACGCGACCAGACGTCCATTGAGCTTAGGCGCCTCGGCCAAACGGCGCGACGCCACCAAGCCCATGTCGAGCAAAAAGAGGCAGAGCGCCCCCTGAAACAGCGCACTCACAAAGACGTCGAGCCGCTCCATACCTCGATCACCGGTGACCGCCCCGATAATGAAGCTGCCGACGAGGACGACGGCCGCGCCGTTGAGCAACACCTCGCGCAATAAGGCCGGCTTGAACCGCGCACCGCTGCGTCCCTCTCGCGACCCGGCGATCAGAAGCGCAGCCAGAATCGCTGGCGTTTCCATCAAAGCCAGCACCGCCGCCATGTAGCCGCCGAATTCAACGCCGATAGCGCGCAAATATTCACAGCCCGCCGCGAAGGTGACGACCGAGACGCTGCCATAATGCGCCGCCGTCGCGGCGGCGGTCACCCGCTCCAATCCCGCGAGCGTGCGGAGCACCGCGTAAGCCGCAAACGGCGCGGCGAAACTCAAGACGAGCCCCAGCCCTCCCGCGGAAAGGAGATCGACACTCAAACCGCTCGCGCGCGCCTCCACGCCGCCCTTGAAGCCTATGCACAGCATCAAATAGAGCGCCAAGGTTTTGGCGACCTGATCGGGGATCGTGAGATCCGATTTGAGCCAGCCCGCGATGGCGCCCAAGGCGAAAAACAATACCGCCGGCGCGAGCAAATTTGCGCCAGCGGCGGCGCCTAGGGCTTCGAGACTTTGCAGACCGCACTCTCCGGATTCAAATCCGGCGGAAGATGCCCCAGTTCGGCGCGGCGTTCGATCAAGCTTTGTCAATCACAGCGATCAGCTCCGGCAATGGCGAAGCGGTCCGAGCGCCATCCGTCACACGCTCCCTATTCCTCACCATTGCTGAAACCGATTGCAGTCATTGCGCCTTCTCATGATCGATTTGCGCGATCGCAATGCCGCTACCGAGCGCGAAGCCCCATCTGAGGCAAAAGGCTGCCCCCCGGGCGACTCGGTTGGCGGCGTTGGAGCATGAGTATGACATTGCGACGGATAATGATGTGGCTGCAGGCGGGCGCCGCAAACAGCCAGTTGATCGCAATCGGCGCCAGACTCGCCGCCGAACACGGCGCCGAACTCAACGCCGTCATCACCACGCCCAAGCTCGCCAGGTCAGGCCATTGGGCCGTCGGCGGCATGGTTTCAGGCATGGCCGCCGAGGTGGAGACGAGAGCCGAGCGGGCCTCCGCAGAGCTTGCCAGCGCCGTCGCGCAGGCGCGCGCAACGTCGGGAATTGGGGGCGCCGCCATCACGCAGGCGCTGGCGCCGCATCTCTATGGCGAGTTCGTCGCGGTGAAGGGTCGAACATCGGATCTCGTCATCGCCCGCGCGACAACCGACGAAGAAACCCGCGGCCAGATTGAAGCGCTGATCTTCGCCGCCGCCCGCCCCGTCTTGCTGCTCCCGACGGACGAAGAAGCCTCCGCTGACAACGCCTTCGATCCGCATAAGATCGCCTTGGCATGGGACGGCAGCCGCACCGCCACGCGCGCGGCCTTCGACGCCTTGCCTTTGCTGAAGCACGCGCGCGAGGTGACGCTCGTCCAGATCACCGATGACAAGGATCTCAGCCGAACAGGAACCGCAGCCGACCTGAGCGCGCTCCTGGCCGGTCATGGGGTCAAGGCGACGACGCTTGAGGTTCCAGGCCGCGGGCGCCCCACCGCGGTGGCGCTGAAGGACGCGTTCGAGCAAAGCGGCGCAGGTCTGCTTGTCATGGGCGCTTACGGTCACTCGCGCGCCCGCGAGTTCATCCTGGGCGGCGCGACGCGCGGCACGTTGCAGGCTTGCGCCTTCCCAGTTCTGCTTTCTCATTGAGGTGGACCCGCCTCACGCGGGTCATCTCAGCCACAGCGCCGCCGCAGCGGCGTCGTTTGGCCGGCAGGTATGACGATGCCTGGTTCTTCTCGCCATAGGATAATCGCAATGCCCCCCGTTCTTGGAGAACTCGGATTTGGTTGCGCCAATCTCGACACTGCGGACGGCGCCAGGGCCGCCGAGCGTCTGCTTGAGACCGCGATTGAGTGTGGGATCAAGCACTTCGACGTGGCTCGCTCCTATGGCGACGGTCGCGCTGAGTCCATTCTCGGACGGGTCGCCCGGCGTCATAACGGGCGGATCAAAATCGTCACCAAAGCCGGGATCGATCCCCCCAACGGCCTTGAACGCCTTGCCCGCAAGATGGGCTCGTCATTCGGCGCCCGCCTTAAACTTGCTCGGCGCCGCCATGGACGCTTCCGTCCCGCTGAGATTACGGGTTCTGTGCACAAGAGCTTGCGCAAACTTGGAATGAGCACGGTGGATGTGGTGTTGCTGCATGATTGCCGGCTCCACGACCTCACCGATGAAGTTTTGTACGTGCTGCAAGCAATGGTGCAAAATGGCGACATTGGCGCGTTCGGCATTGCGGCTTCTGTCGCCGACGCCAAGGAAATCATTTGTGAAAGGCCGGCGTTCGGTTCTGTCGTTCAAACGCCAGATGACGGCGCTTCGCCGTTGCCCGCCGCACGCGGCACTCTGATCACGCACTCTATTTCTTCCTATCATGATGTCGAAAGGTACGATCTGAAACTCAAGCGTGCGCTTGAGCGCAACGCAACGGGAATTGTCCTCTTCTCTTCGTGCAGCATTGAACACATCCGCCATAATGTGCAGGTGGCGAATGAGCTGGCCGCTGAACTCGCCGACGCAAAGGGGCGCCTCGATTTGTCGGCCCTGTCGGAAAATGCCGGCGCTCCACGCTTTGATCTCGATCACTCACCGGGTTGATCCATGGCGATTGGATAAGCATGGGCGATCCGAGCGCCCTTGAAATCCATCGAGGCCTGATTTGGCTGAAGTCAACACAATCGGTCTGGACGCGCCGCTGCGCTGGCTGGCGCGAGGCTGGCAGGACATGATGAATGGGCTCGTCCCCTCGCTCATCTATGGAGCAGCGATTGCGCTGGCGAGCTTTGCGATCTGGCGCGCGCTTATCGTGTCCGATCTCGCCTTCTGGGCGCTGAGCTTAAGTTGTGGCTTTGTCTTTATCGCACCGATGCTGGCCATGGGTCTCTACGAAGCAAGCCGGCGCATCAGCTCTGGCGGGCGTGCGACACTCGCGCACATGATCGTGGTGCGCAGCGCCTTACGGGTCGACGTTTTCTATCTCGGGCTCGCGCTCCTCTTCATCTATCTCATGTGGGGACGCATCGCTCAGATCGTCTATGGCTTATCAACCTATCGGCTGCATACCAGGGTGGACGAGTTCGTCGCCTTCAGCACGCAGACCTCCGAGGGCCTCACAATGCTCGTGACTGGCGCGATCGTCGGCGGCGTCATGGCGTTTTTCACCTTCGCCATCAGTGTGGTCTCCGCGCCGATGCTCTTGAATCAAAGAACCAACGTGTTCGAAGCGATGTTCACGAGCATTCGAGCCGTCGCCAAGAATTTCGTGCCCATGCTGTTATGGGCGGCGTTGATCACACTGGCGCTGCTCGCCTGCGCCGTGACCTCGTGGCTCGGTCTCACCGTGATCTTTCCTTGGCTGGGGCTCGCGAGCTGGCGCGCCTATCTCGATATCGTCCCGGCGCACGCGAGCGTTGGCTTGCCGCGCTAAACTGTGCGTCCGCCGCAGACGCAGCGCTGTCCACGATAGGCGGGATTTGTCTTTGTGTCGCCGGGGTACGCCGCGCACGTAGGCGTGACGAGATCGCTCTCAACGCCTCTTGCTGACGCGAACCGCCTCAGTCTTGCGGCGCCTTACCAGAATAAGGCAATCTTCCGCCCGCCCTGTCCCACACATTGAGTAGCGCCGCATGCCATCAAAACCGCCGATCACGGCGCCAGAATCATCCATCGCCGCAGCGAAGCGCCTGGTGATGCGCCGTCCCGATGATTGGCATGTCCATCTGCGGGATGGCGCCATGCTCGCCGCCGTCGTCGCCTTCACAGCGCGGCAATTTGCGCGCGCTATCGTCATGCCCAACCTTGATCCGCCGATCATTTCGGTCGCCGCGGCTGACGCCTATCGGGCGCGCATCAAAGCAGCGCTCGCGCCAGGCCATACGTTTTCGCCCTTAATGACCTGCTACCTGACGGACGACAGCGATCCGGATGAGATCAGACGCGGGTTCGAGGCGGGCGTCTTCGCGGCGTGCAAACTCTATCCCGCGCACGCCACGACAAATTCACGGCGCGGCGTCACAGACCTTCGTTGTGTCTATCCCACTTTGGAAATCATGCAGCGCATGGGCATGCCGTTATTGCTGCACGGAGAGGTGAGCGACAAAGAGGTCGACATCTTCGACCGCGAAGCGGTCTTCTTGGATCTTGTCCTGACCAAGCTTGTTGCGGATTTCCCCGGGCTCAAGATCGTGCTCGAGCACATCACCACCGCGGACGCAGTCGCCTTTATCGAGAGCGGACCCGCCACCCTGGCCGCGACCATTACGCCGCATCACCTCGCGATCAATCGCAACGCGATGTTCGAAGGCGGGATACGGCCACACTTTTATTGTCTACCCGTAGCCAAGCGCGAGCTACATCGCCTCGCCCTGCGCAAAGCGGCGACATCCGGTTCCCCGAAGTTTTTTCTTGGCACCGATTCCGCCCCTCACGCGATTGGCGACAAGCAAGCGGCGTGCGGCTGCGCCGGCATCTTCTGCGCGCCCTATGCGCTGGAAAGCTACGCCCAGACCTTTGAGGACGAAGGCGCGCTCGATCGCTTGGAGGCTTTCACCTCTGAGCATGGCCCCCGCTTCTATGGTCTGGCGTTGAACACGGATCGGGTCGTGCTTGAACGCACGCCGCATGAGACGCCGCATCGGCTGGGCGCCGGCGCAACCGCGTTGGTCCCGTTCCATGCGGGCGCTACGCTGAACTGGCGGTTTGCCGGCGCGGCGGACGACCAAGACTGAAACTATTGCTTGGGGTTCTTTGGTTGGCGTCATTGCCGGACTCGATCGTTCGCATTGCGCTTGTTCATGGCAGAAGGCGGAAGGCTGGGATTAGGTTTCGCCAAGTGGACGCTGGCCACACCGAGGAGACGGCGTTATGGGACGAAGCACTTTAGAAACGAGCATGGCGCGCATGAGCGCCATTTGGGGGCCGCTGACCTCAGAACTCGTTGCCGCCGCCCGCGCTCAGATCGAAGCCTTGGCGCAAGCCTCCCCTGAAGAGCCGTGGCTCGCCGAACTCCACCGGGCCCAACCGGCGAGCCGCGAACTCTATCGCGACGCCGAGAGTGGCTTTGTACTGCTCGCGCACTTCGAGAGCGCAGCGCTCTATCGACCGCCACACGATCACGGCCGGAGCTGGGTGATCTACGCCGTCCAACAGGGCGAGAGCGAAATGGGTACCTATGCGCGCGTCGAAGATGAAGCCGGCAGGATCAGGCTCGTCAAGCGTAACGCGGCTCTGGTGAGACCCGGCCAGGCGCAAGTGTACTTGCCCGGCGACATCCACGACACGCTATGCGTCTCGGGTCCGGCGCTACTCTTTCGGTTCACAGAACGCGACCTGAAGAAAGAAGACGCAGTCGAGAAGAGAGTAACGCGATACGCCCAGTGTTACGGCATTTGGGTTCCAAATACGCCATGACCGCGCGAGTCGATAAGTGTGGCGGCAGTGAACACGCTGTTACATCTGCTAGCCCTAGGCGCATTGTCTCGATTGGCGCAGTGTTGTCGGCAATGGCGCTCGTCGTCGTCGATGCTGGCGGCACAAACCTAAGCCTGCCGTCTATCGCCTCCTCTCTGAGCACGGATCCTTCGACGGCCATTCTCGTCGTAACCGCTTATCAGCTCGCTGTTGGGTCCTGTCAGCCCAAACTTAGCGCCTCGGTAAGACGGCGCGCGCCAGGCTCATGGCATGGCCAAATCGACCAATCCGTTCCGCTGGTTTGACAGCTCGCCCGAGGTGATCCGCCTCGTGGTGCTG
>Ga0163148_10004359_pt1 | contig 14844 bp, 11 predicted proteins | sample OliLakLV19MP7P2_FD_148606 | JGI IMG/M metagenome (GOLD analysis project Ga0163148, IMG submission 148606) | Freshwater microbial mat bacterial communities from Lake Vanda, McMurdo Dry Valleys, Antarctica- Oligotrophic Lake LV.19.MP7.P2 | ecosystem: Environmental > Aquatic > Freshwater > Lake >...
CTTTTGTTGGGGTACTTCTTCAGGTATCCAAATACCCGAAGAGCTCTGTCCAAGTGACACTTCCTTGGACACGAGGAGAATCTAGCGAGTGAAGTTGTAGCGTGTGCGATGTCGAATCGTCCGATACCAACGATCCAATTCAACATTCCAATGAGCATCTGGTAGTAGCGATGCCCATCGTTATCAAGGAATTTGGAAGTGTCTAGCTTCTGCGTTACTTCAAAGAGAACGTTTTCCATTAGATAAGAACACAATCACTAGAAGTTGGTTACCGTTTTACTTTCCGTTGTTTCTAGTTTGACGACGAGGACTGGTGTGTCATTCCGGAGTTTCCTTGGCTGCAGGTTTTCCTCCGCCGTCGTCACTGCTTTCATCAACGTCGATGGTTGGATGAGCAAACTTCTTTCCCGTGATGATCTCCACCACGATGTCGATCAAGTCGGCAATGATTCGAATGATCTGCTCGTCGTTGCAGCCAGCCGTCTTGAGTTCATGACACTGGGAAACCAACTTGACTCTAGCAGCGACATGTCCAACGTGGGTTGCCAGCTTGTGTGCCGCCGCCGCCTTCTCTTCTAGAACAAGTCTGCGGTTGTCAAAGTCTTCTACACGTTGGTTGTGACGACGCTCCTCTCTGAATCGCTTTGCCAACACATCGTTGGCCGAAGCGAAAGCTTTCAAGGTCTCGTCGTCCATCAAAGGAGTCCGACCTCCTCTCTTGCAAGGCTTCTTATCCTTCTTGCCAGATGTGGGAGGAACAGGTGGAGGAACAGCAGAAGCAGCAACAACAACAACAGGAGCAGCAACAGCAGAGTCAGCAACAACAGCAACACTTTCATCGTCTTCTTCATCATCATAATCATTGTCGTAATCATCTACACGAGGGAAATCTGGACCATCGGAGTCATCGTCTAGAGCTAGGTTCCTAGGATTGTCATTGGTACATTTCGGCATACTTCCTGCTATTATGTCTACAACTTCATACTAGTAATCGAATTGCTGTCTCACTTTGTTTTTCCACGACAACTCGCCTTTGTCGGCAAGAACACCGGCTCCGGTTGCAACAGTCGCCCACTCATGGGCATCACGAAAGGCCGTCGCCATGTGATTGATCTTCGACAGAACCTGCTTCGCTGTTCGATCCGTCCCCTTCATTCCTATTCAAAAGGTTATGATCCATGTATTTGAACTTCGAAATCACATGTCGAACCAAGTCGTCTCCATCCTTCTTACCGTTTTGAATCCTCTTTGCTATGTCCTTGCAGACTGTCATCTTTTTGACTCCTTCGTTGTTCTTTCCGGCATACTTTCGTACTGTCCTGGAGTGCACCACCAATCCAAAAGGATCTTCATCGAATGATTCGGATCTTGGGGTCCGCCGTTACCGTCAAGGCACCAAGTGCCACGGTTGTCAATGGCATCAACCTTGGCAACAACAGCATAACAAGCTTTGGTACAAGCAACTTGATTGTCTAGCAAGGGAGGTCTATGATCCTTGTCCTTCTGAACCAGAACAATCCTTTCATAGCATCTCATGTGAACAGCCTTCTTGCATGTTGGATTGCAACACTTGTACTTCAATGGCAATACAAGCTTGCATGTTCTCACTTCACACTTCACAGCAGCTGAATTCTCGTGTTCTTCAAGCATGTTACAGTATTTTTTGGATCCAAATAGAGTGTACGTGCAATCAAATAAGAGCACTTTTTAAGCTTGTATGTAGAGTGAGGTTGGATTGCCCAGTACAGCTTCCAATCCTTCCAAGAGACCCACGGAAGAATACCTAAGATCGATCAAAGCTCCTAGTATTTTGCACACGGTGGAACCTAAGTCGCATGCCAATCGAGAAGGATGATAACAATGGGGGTCGTCGACTATAGGGATTTGAGTAAAGAAGTGGTACGGTTGTAACCGTTGGAAGAGAAGGGAGAGCTAGGCAACGTTTTGTTGCCACTCAAGCTCTAGGAACGAAGGCTACACGCTAGCTTGTATGTCCGAACGTGGAGGTAAAACCTTAGTTGTCGGTCAAACGAGAAGAATGATCTTGTCGGGCAGTGCGTTGAAGCAATCTAACATTACCAACACATGCATTGACTTAGTATGTCAAACGAATGTCAAACGAAAAACCTAAATACACATGGTTAGAGAAAAACGCAAGAGGTCGACGTGTTGGTTGGTTCAACATGCGATCCGGTGGAAGGTGCGATCGTACTCTGTAACAATGCGTCTGCCGACCACATCCTTATCCGGTACTAACTACTTAGGGTTTTTTAGTGTGACGTCAGATCTGTTCCCCAAAATGCGATCTTTTTCTTCCCTCAAATTCCGGTCCCGACTTTTTGGCAACCCGTCCTCACTACAACACGAAACCGTTGAACTACTAATCAAGTGCACTACAGTGCTGATGTGTCGTATTCGTACCGCACTGTGTTCAACAACACGCCCCGGAGGGGCATTGCACCACGAGAACGAAGGACGAGAGCACCCCGCGCTCAAGGCCGAGTGCGAGGGGTGCAACAGCCCCTCCAAGGCGCATTGTGACAGTTACCCTCTGTTGGTAGTGTGTGTAGACGAGGTACATTTTATGAGTCAGTTCTTGCACCCTTCGCATTTTTGCTTCCGCGAAAATGACATGCGGCCAACTAGCCGTTGTTGCACCGCGGTACAAAAACGTCCACAGTGTTGAGGTCCGGACAGAACTAAACCTACCATGTTCCGTAGGTTTCTACACAATGTTGCACGGTGCACAAACGTCCTACAGTGCACAGTCCGGGTCGGTTTCGTATTCAAGGACCATTGGATTCAGATGGATGTGGTTCGTTCAGACTACCAATTGCTTGCTACCACAGGCGCACGAATCTACGAATCGTCCCGGTCGCCATTTCACTCTGTTGCACCTACTGTTAATGTATATAGTAATATGATCTCTTATGGTCCTCTGCCGTAGAAAATTTACCAAGGCTACACAACACGCACCAGGAGGGTAATACTAGTAATAACAATCATACTAGCACTCTAGCTATAGCTAGCAAAACAATGTCTTACCTACTAGTTTAAGGCGGGTAGTGGGATTTACACGTACAAATGTACCAGGCGTCTACGTGCCAGATTGGATCAATACCCACCTCCACCTTTTCATTTGTAAATTTTGATTCGTTCCTTATGTCTTTTGTCAATGCGGCACTCGAAAGACTTAATGTTAAAACATCCTCCTCACCCCTCTTTCAATTTATCTCTATTAGCGACCCCCCCCTTTTTAATTAGCTTATTATGTAGTAGTGATCCAATCTGGGGGCTAATTTGGGGGCGTTTACATCATTTTACAGACCCATTCAAAACAATCGTACTCTTTTACTATAGAAAAACGTGTTGTAAATTTTCGACGGCTCAGTACTTGCATTAAAGTACAGTGTAGTACTAGCTAGCTAGCTAGCTATTAGTACCTACTAGGCTACCGTACTATTCTCACTGAGTGTTCCGTAATTACTGTAACTAGCTACTGTAGCTCTACTACATTGTAGCTAGATAGTTCGCTAGCTAGCTCGCTACAGTAGTAGCTACTGGATAGTTGCGAATAGCTAGCTACTACCTACTACTAGTAGTAGCTAGCTAGCTAGCTAGCTTGTACTGTAGTTGGACTGATCATCTATCAAGCCAAATCGCGAACCCAAAGCATTACATTAGAAGAAAGTGGTTCTAATTGCTTTTGATTATCTGCTGCAGGGATCTGAATGATAATATCTCGCATCGATAGAGGTGCAGATTTTCTTTTGCTTTTATAGCTAGCTGGAGGATGGGAGGTCCATATGGAACGAAGCGAAGAAGCACGAGCGATGTAGCTGGCCGGTACTTAGCTGCCATCGGGGGCGGATCTTGTGGGGAGCTAGAGGATCCTTCCCTTCTAGTAGAGACATGCGGTGGCCTTGCTCGTGCCAAGGGTCACGACGGGAGTAGTTCCTTGACTATCACGGTGGTGACGAACTTGGCCAAGGCACCTGGGCCTGCAACGGTTGCCCCTAAAACTCCCACCAAAAGTGGAAGTCGCAGACCCCCTTTATTGCACTCCCCTTCTCAAGCCACTGCGTGGGGAAAATCTGCGTCGCCCTACAGCCGGAAAAGCCGAAGTACACCATCGAGATCGCCTGTTAGCTATGGAACAAGAGCTTCTCGTACAACTAAAAACAAATCGTCCAACTTTTTTCGCATCTTACCTTCTACCAAAAGTGCAGTTGGGATATCCAGCGACAGCAGCAACAACAAGCAACATGAAGCTACTGTTGCCGCGAAGCAATCACCTCCACTACCTCCGCCTCCACTACTTAGGCATTCTGGAGCCGAAGCAAGTGGGGTATCCTCGACAGCCGAGAAAAAAAAACCAACGGACCCACAACACATACAGCAATCAAGCTTGGACCCTTATATCAATTTTGTTCAGCAAAGCCTTAAAACAGCACTCGAAGAGCAACCAAGATCGGAACTGCATTCCAGACCAACACAAGCGTCAGGGATGGAATTGAGACTGGGTTTTTGGCCGCCGTCGTCGCCGGCCCGAGTTTCTTCGAGTTCACCGGTGCACTATGTTTTTTCCGAAACGTCGGATGGAATGTCCGATTTGTTTTCAGCAGCTGGTGCTCCTCTGAAATCATGACAAATAGGACTTCTGGCCGTCGCCTATGCGATGAATCGTGAAGAGGCTCCCTGGAGAGACAAAAAGTCAATAGCAGGACACATCCATACATTCGTTGACAATACCCTATATCATCATACCAACAAAGCGGACCAAATGCATCGTGAAGATCTCGCAGAAGAGAAGAAACAGGATTCAGATATAGATGACCGGACGCAAGAGCAGCCACGTGGTGTAGGTCTTCAACAAGAGTCCTCGCATGGCAAGGCGTCACCGATACAGAGCGAAGATGACATTCTGCTGTTTGGCCCTGTGCCATTGGAGCGATCGAGTACGCGGCGTACTTCCAATAGGGGTAACTTCAATCGGCCCAACCCCGCCTCGCCAATGCTGGCGCATCGCCAGGTGGCACGACCCTATGGGCACTATCTCATGCAGGCTCAGACATTAGTACACCAACCACCGTCCTCGCTACCAGAATGCCACAATCGTAATTACACAGACCACATCCGAAACGATCGCCGCTTAACACCAAACATTTCAAATAACGGACACATCAACAACCCAAAAAGCTTTGTCAAACAAAACGGGGACACCACCGTCGATGTGAAGAGTCTGTTGAGTGCGAGTACAAACGACGATAGTTCGTCTGCTATGTCCCAGACTTCGTTGCTAAACGCTAGTCTAAGACGTGCGAACGCTTCTGTTGCAGCTCGAGGTTCCCAAGGAAACCAACTGAATAACAAACATTGGTGGAGCGCCGAAAATGTTAAGATTCAATACAGAATGAGTCCAATCCCAAGGCAACAAGGCAATATTCTCCAACAGCTCAAGAGGCGGATTGAGGCAAAGCCTATTGTTGCTTACCCAGATTCGCCTCCTGCGTACCTAAAACAGCAATCAGACCCAACCAAAGATACGAGAAAATTATATGGTAGTAGGCTCGATCAAACATCAAATGGCGAGGTCCACAAAACGGTAGATGCATCGTTTGGCAGTCAAAAAACCGATGGAGGAATCCTAGGACAAGGAAATCAAATGGATCACGTTGATGACGACGATGCCGGGCACCCACACAAACCAGTAGAGACAATAGCGGCTGAACGTGAAGACAAAAACGTTGCAATCATCCCCAAACTTGCCCCCTCAAAGCAAGATCAACCCAAAGCCTCTTCGCCCCAGGAAGGATGGTTTCAGCACCATCGTCAACAACAACAGAAAGGCGCGGCTTCTCACGAACGACAAGAATACCAACCCAGTGTGGAGCTAAAGCGAAGGAAAGCCTATGTGAGTGCCAGTTTGGCAGCTGACACGGACCCAGGGCAATCTGTTGTTTCCGAGTCTAGTTGCTGGACACCAGTGCTCGTGTCAGAAGATGGTCTTAATTTCTCAACCGACAAAGGTGCGCCTCTCTTACCCCTTTTCTCTCAAGACCGGTTTGACTTCCACGATGAATCAACTAATCCGAAGCAACGAGTGACCAACGGTAAAGACAACAACGTGCACATGCCTGCGATACGACTAGAGCCAAAACGATGTAGTGAGCCTGATTCAACTCGCGACAAAGAAGACCCCAGTAACAATCCACAAAATGAAGACAAACAAGGGGAACCGAGGTGTATTCCGAGTGTTCCAGCCGGCGCACAAGGAAGTGGACCAGGATCACGCCCATGCTCGCCACCTGTCGAAATATGGCGACGTGGTGAGATTGATGAGATTAACAGCATGACTTCACCTGTTCCTATCTTTTGTTCGCGGCCATTCATTTTGCACGCACATTCGACGATGATTTCTTCAGTTGAAAGTCTGAGTACGGCTCAGTCGACGCCCCCGAGGAGTCAGAACGGATCGACTCAAACGCTGAAGAATAGAATTCGTCTTGCAGAAGTGATGGGACAGTGTCCTAGTCGACAGCATAGCCCGAATCAGTGGACTACTCGGGATGCTTCGGAAAGGAGGAAATCCCAGATCTTGCATCCCAGACCGGTAGCGACGAGGGGCGTCAAGCCTGCTTCCGATCTTCTGACCGTTGATGCTGCATCTCACGATATTCCCAGGAGAAGCAAGAGTGGACCTTGCGAGCGATTGCTTCGGTCAAGGCAAAATTCCCCAGAGGAAGAACTTGTCGACAACTGTGAGATATCGTCTACACAAATCGAGACCTCTTTTCCGGCTGGCGAGGGAGTTGTTTATGGGCCATCGGGGTCTTTCCCACAGAGATCACGAAGCGAAAGAACCGGAGAAAAAGTAAATCGTGTTTCGACACCTCCACAGATTTCATTCCAAACAGCCTTTGCTGCCTTTGAACGAGCCAGTTCGCCACGAAAGACGAGTTGCTATGCCGCATTTAAAAAGGAAGATGGAAGCGTTGAACCAAAACTATCCCGATTGTCCATGGTACTAGATGCCCACCTTGCACAGGAAGCACACAAAACTACTGGCATCCAAAAGTCAGAAAAGGCGGATCTCTTTGGCGTCGATATCCACAGTATCAGGTCAAATTATGAGGCTGCCGATGGCATTGAAGACGACGATGACGACACTGCCAGCGTCAAGAGTTTACGCGAGGTGTTCGAGGCGCCTGCAACCGAACTATCAAGTTCCGACAACGCAGTTAGCAGAATGCGGGCTCTCTTTGAATCCCAGAAAAAGCCAACGGCAAAGAATTTCGAGACTCAAAACGCAGAACTGCAGCTTGCCTGGAATAAGTTCGCTCGTGACAGGCGTCGTGTATTTAGTAAGGATACAAAGCAAAGCGCAACAGGGCATTCTGTTTCCGTTGAAGATCGAGCAAGGCTTTTGGGTAGGAAGCAGAATGATGCAGAGGACAAGCTAATGGTATTGCGCGAGTCAGCTCATCAATTTGAAATGGTAGAGAACGGGTGTCGAACTACAGTCGTTTCGAAGGCGCAAACTCAAGACGTACCGAATTCTTCCGACAAGAACGAAAAACATGATGCTACAGTCGATATAAGTATTGATGATATCGAAGACGATATAGCCAAGCCACGTAACGACTGCTATGACGAGGCCGTGGGCCTGGATGATTCATTTAAGTCTGCGTTAGAACCTACATCGCCCTCGGATTCTAGAAAAGCTGGGAGAAAAGGGATGGTTGTTGCTCCTCGCAGAATCCCAAGGATTTCGTATGTCGATGGCAGCGGCGACAAAGCAGCCTCAGATAGCCCTCCTCACCACGATGCTTGGCAGAGAGATTCTGGAAGTGCTACTGAAATATTGATTCCTTCCGATCGCATCGTAAATCTGAAAAACAGTGAGGAATTCAAAGCAGCATCAAAACCAGAAAGCACAGCGAACTCACAGGTGACGCCAACCAGGAGTGCGGGCTGGCCAGAAAAAATTGTCTCGCCACCTCGCCCCGGGATGCAATCAAATCCTCGCGACTTCCACCTGGGTAACAGGAACAATTATCTTCCCAAAGACTTCACCCCAACTTCGAAAACGTCGAAACAAAAACCTCACGATCTGTATCACAATAGAGATACGTTTGTAGCAGCTAGTGAGAGTGAATTTTCGGATGGCGTGACACTTGACCTATCGATAGCGGATGTATCGCAGCTGACCTGCCCAACCGCAATTCAGAGCAAAACGGACGACGACTCTACGTTGGGTGATGTCTCCACTGGTGTGAAAACACTTGAAACTCATTTGGTGGATTGCGACGCCAAGCGCTCTGAAGCATCGTCGAGTCAGCAGACTGAGGCTGCTGTTCCGCTCATGGGAGGCGCCTTGAAGCGTTTATCTGACGACTTGAGCCTTGAATCAAGCACTCCGGAGACACAGTTCGGGGAGAAGGCAGCTGTACCTAGTGGGGCTATTGCATCTGATTCATTTTCTGAGGAGCATCCCAAAGAGCCCGAACAAAAAGACCTGAGTGGTTGGGATGTAGGCCGCATTGAGACCTTGTTCCCCATTGACGACTCCGTATATACTCCAGATGAGTTCTTTCGTTTCGACGAGGAATCAAAAGAGGAGTGGCAAGTTTTTGAAGAGTATCCTTTCTTGTCTCCGAATCCCATTCTAACGCTAAACCAAAATGAAGAAGCGAAGACGCCACAAATTGCTTCTTATGTACAGCATGGTTTTCATTTAGACGAGCGACGGGATGGATCTATCCACATTTCGGAGGCAAGCTGCCCTCGGCAATCTGATAGTAAAACGTTGGCGCAGAATCTACGATCGCCTCAAAATCTTCAGAGGAAGACACTGCCCAGTCCATCGTTATCGAACGCGAGCCAAAGTAAAGGCGATTCAAGGTCGAAGACTGCCTCGCCTGTCAGATCCTACGATACCAGGTCACATCTTTATACACAGGCCAAGATGCACGCTAAATCCATGCTCGCGGCAAGATCACCAATGAGAAACAAACGTCTTCAATCAGGACACTCGACGCCCCCACGAGCAAATGCTTGCCAGTCGATGCGCCATATTTCTCCAGGTTGTCTTTATAGAAAGACCAACGTCCCATCCCAATTTGGAGACACGAGTGCGCGCACAACCCCTTCCTCAACGACCTCTCCATCGATTTCTCCTGTACGCGGGTCTCTGCTATCCTTTCGCTCTAGCACTCATACGCCTCTACACAAATCACATACTCCGGCCTCTCGGTTCATTAATACCACACGGACACAGCTGCCGGTCACGCCAGCAAAGGACATTTCCACTAGAGAGGCTCTTCATGTGACGCCGAAAACCTCCCATAGAACGCGTGATGCTCCGCTCAAATTTCCAGTCGACCCCGTTGATCTCTCTTTTTCAGATCTGTGGATGCCTACAGGAAAACACGTGGCTTCTTCGATAAACGGCGATTCCTTCTCCTCTCCACCTACAGCACGAGTTCACCTTTCTCGCTCTGGCCAGCACATGTCTCAGCCAGCACCCGACTCCAACACTTGCGTTCCTAGACCTCCGACAATTCAAGTAGATCCCAATAATTACCTCTTTCAGCATCTTTGCGATGACTCCGTCAGCCATTCCGTCAACAGGTTTACAGAGCACCCCAGGGACGACTTCTCCCTGCATCCCGATGATTTTTTTTCTGCTTTGCCCCCCAAGGCACTGGACCGCGACTTGCCCACGCATTCTTCGCATGCCTTCCCACGCGGGATGTTTTCTCGCACACACCCAACTTCTTCTCAGTATCGCCAGCAAGGGCAAAATGCTAGCACAGGTATAAAACACGCTCACCACAACGCCCCTACCTCGCATGTTCAAGCATTGCACGGACGTGCGCCCCCTGTGCCACGAAACCCTTCTCCGCAACGAAGAAATTTTCCAGAGCAGCCGCTCAAGACGCGATGCCAGCCGACTTCTGGAGGGCTCTCCGCAATTGTCGGGAAACATGCTGCTCTCGTGGCTCGATTGCGAGATCTCAAGGCTGCACGATTGCGTCGCTCCATAGAGCTTTCATCTGACGAAGGGTATTACGAAAGAGATGACAGTCATTCGACATATTCCATTAGTCGTGCTATTGCTTCTGTGTATCGGTTCAGACGACCCCCCCCCACAAATAGCAGGCACAATGCTATTCATTCCCGCCATGGCAAAGGTGGTGCAAGTATTCTTAGTGACATGACTGACGGCCCAGGCGCTGGCATGGCCGTTGACGCGGCGATGAACGTGAAGGCGATGTATTTCAGAAAAGCCCAGACATTCCATCCGCCAAAAGAAGCATTTGATCCATTTCAAGGGATGGGCGAAATGGATGCTTGCTCAGAGTCTACTAGTTCATCCACCCGCTTTGGTGGGAAAGCATTTGCCGCCACACTAGAAGTAGAATAGACGTGTTTATTATTAGAGCTTTCTGGCGCAAAATACTACCGTTCTAAGGATGGGGGATAAATATTATGACTAGCTGCTAGCTAGAGCTCTCGTGCCAGATCCACAATACACATGTATGCCCAGTGATGACGTCACTGCCACGTAGATCTTTTAAGGTCCCCTCAAGTGCTAAGTCATTCCGACTTCGGATGTGCTCTGATCCATCAAAGTTGTCCCCTGAAACTTATGTCGTCCATCACTGGGATGCTCAACCTCACCTCTGTCCGCTGATGTACCGAATGGGTGTCAGCAAAGATTGCATACAGGGATAGGGTTCTTGTAATGAAAATGTTAGGGTTCTTTGTCAACCGAGGGGACAGTGTGCGTCTTCCGACCCACCTGACACGCTGGCAGTGAATGCAGTGTTCTAATTTACTATAGTCATAATTCACATTCACTCTTTAATCACACTAGAATAGAGATGACCATGGGATAATATGTCTAGGTTATGAGCTACCAACGGTTCCACTGTGCTTACCACAGTCAGCCCTAGTGCATGTGCACTACAGTACCGGTACGCACTGCTTCCTCCATCATGGTCATCCCTGTGTATCGTACATGAATCTCTGCTGCTGAATGACCTACTAGTAATTACTGAGTGAATAAGCAGTCAAACCATGTTGACCTCTTCACCTAAAAGTCTATGAGCGATACGTCTACAACCACTCGTCTTGAAGTGCTTCATTAGAAAGATAATTTTTACTTCCATTCTAATATAACAAAGATAATACACTTCACGCATCAACAAAGACAGTTGGCCGTGAGCCGAGAGCCGACGGTCGTCTAGTCCATCAAGGCTTCAAGGCTGCTTTGGTCGTCTGACGCTCTGAGGCCGGAGACAAGCTCCGGCGCCCTTTGGAAAGCTGAATTCTGAAGGATCAATGCTGCTTTCCCCAGCTCCAACATGTCAGACTGAAAGTCCTCCAAGGAGATCCAAGCTGAGATCGACGCTCTTACTGAACAGTTTGCAGCGACTCTCAGGCTTGAAATAGCAGACCTTACAAGGCAAGCTAAAGAAGGTGAAGCCAAGTATCAGGCTCTGCTAAGGAAGATGGTTGGCAGAAGAATTCGGATCATTCTCAAGAATAACCCACTCTTTGGTATGGAAGCCATCATACTGAAGCCTCGTGGCAAGAGCAAGAGCCCCATGCATTGGTGGTTCCGTACAACCACAGGCATTGAGACCTACTGGTCAACCGCTCCGTCGTCCCGCATACTCCCTCTCCGTTGACCCCAGCTGCTGCCAGTCCTGCTCCGACCTCTGCCTCTGTCGCTTCTATTCCAACTTCCGCGAAGAAACCCCCTCCTTCCAAGTCGTCCGTCTGCTACTAGTACCCTTCAGCTGGCCCCTGCTGTCACTCGGGTCCTCAGGCGAAACCACCAATTCAGAGGTAAATTCCGTATCAGTAGCAATTCCGCCCCTGGGCAGATTCCTGCACTGGTCCTCATGGACCTCTTGAAGAATCTCCTCATTATGTACCATGCTCTTGACTCCACCACGGTGCTGGCGACGCGGATAGCGGCCAGTGCTAAACCGGATCTTACCCCCGACGAGTTCCCAGCCTCTCTGCTCGACTTCAAAGAGCATGTTGACAGGTTACATGGAAGGCCGGGTCGGTTCTCGAATTGGATCCAAATGTGGTTCCACTGTAACAAACTCCCTGACTTCTCCACCAAACTCAGACAGTGACTCTGGATCAGCAGGCAGTAATAAGGGCAACAGGTATGCTGTACTCCAAGACAACGAGGAGGAAGAAGTCAGCGATGCAACGACTGACATCTTGCCTATTGAAGAAATTCCTGAGTCGATTCAAGAAGGCGCTGTTTTGGTACAACCAGATTCCAACGAAACACCGGACGACAACCGCACAAATCAAAGGGCAGTTCCCAGAAGGGTACCGCTGAGCCAACATGACATTGAAGAAGTTCCATATTCTCGACGTGAAGATCAGCCGAGGGTGTATCCCTATATTGATGGCGCATGATCGCTTGGAGATGTTCGACCAATTGGGTGACCCAAGGGTCTTTCAAATTACATCCTTGAACGCTGGCACTTCCGTACAAGAGGGAGTGCGGGATCTTCTTCTGGATACCCAGCTTAGGGAGAATGGCTTTGAGGATGGGGGTCATGATGGTGTCCACATCGCTACGGGAGAGGGAGGTAGCCACTAGCGGGTATTCTAGGGTCTTCATAATAGTGGACTGCACACAGTACCAGGCTTCAGAGCGGGATAGTCACTTAGTTCGCACTGCCTCGGCCCATTGGGAGGCCTTCTGCAGAAGGTAGTCTCTTTCATCTTGCATTTTTCCGTCTGGCCGAGTTTGTATTCCAAGCGCTTTATTTGCCACATTGGCTCTGTGACGGGTAATGATTTGGGGGTCACCATTGTTGGAGAGCACTAGGTCTTCATCTGTCTTGGAGTGCCGGTAGCCCCAGCGTCCGTTGCGCCTGACCATGTCAAGTAGATACCAATAGCTTTTTTCGGGGGCCAGGGCACCGCCGGTTGAGGTAATCAGGCCTTCCCAGGTAGTGAGGGCATCTTGTGCCGAGATCAAAAGGTCTTCGATGGAGGCATCGTGAGCAGTTTCAGCATGGATCAGATCCGTGTCGTCCACAAAGGCAAAGCACGTCAGAGTGACAGCCCTTTTACTGATCAAAGTCCACTGTTTGTAGCCAAATCCTTCTTCTTTCATCGCATTGACAATGAGGGTGCAGATCACTGACCATGTAGCTGGGCCAGCCCCGTTGCCTTGAAGGATTCCTTGAGAGGGTAGTTCGTGTTCCTCTTGGCCATAAGTCTGTTCAGAGTTACCAAATGCAGTCCGAATGTAATGTCACATTCTTTGGATGGTATTGATCATGGAGTGGAGGCCTGTGCGGGATGCCCCTAGCTTCCTGAGAGCAAGTTTGGCCACAGTGTGGGCAATGCGGTCATAACATCCCTTGGCGTCATTGGAGATAATCACAGCTTTACCTCTGCATCCTCGAATGCTATCATAGGTCAGTTGCTGATTCATGCAGATTTCCGCGGCTCGTAGCTTCTTCCGTCCACCATAGTTGTCCCGAGTCAGGAGACGGAGGTGTTCGCCGATTTCCATGGCTTCCTTCCCCAATTTCTTGTTGTTCATGTTGAAGTCAGCCTCGAGGAGGAGAATAGTGCGTAGCTTATTGGCTCGGTAATCTTGTGAGTGTTTGAGGAGTTGCACATCAATACCAAATTGCCACCGTCGGTATGTGAAGCCGGTGGAGTATGCAAGGCTTCGAATCGATGCGTCCAGGGCTGAAAGGTGCTTCCGCGTCACCTGAGCCTTGAACATCCCAAAGTGTAGACCAGATATGCCCGCTGACGTTCTTTCCTTTGCCTTTTTCCATGCTTGTGTATTTTCCTCCGTGGTTATGTAGCTCTGTGTGGCTGGAAGCACATGGGTTTGTCTGGCTTGGCACAGTAACATCCGAGTGTATTTGTCGCTTCCCCCCCGGGATGGCAAAGGATCCTTCTAAGATTTCATCAACCGCTGCTTCATATCCCTGGTCTCCTAGTGCACGGCGTAGGTGGGGTTGGAGAAATGGTGTGTGTTGGGATGCATTGATCTTGCCCTTATTAATTGGGAACAGGGCTTCTTCAATATCTGTCTGAGTGTCTTTCCACTGGTCGTCGACGAGAATTTTTGTGACACTAGTGGACTCCAGCTTGTTGAGGGCAATCTTCACAATTCATGCTTTCGCCCGAGCAGCCTCAGCTGCTTGTAATCGCTTTCGATCTTTCTCTTTGAAATTTTCCATGAACTTCAGCCGGTTACCTTTGTGATCCTTTTTCGCTGCATGATAGTCTTTCCGTGCTTTTGTGAGTTCCGCTTTGATATCAGTGATGGAGAGGGTGTTGATCATCACTTCTACCTTGGCTTTCTTCTTGGTCCTTTTCCACAGAGACGGGTTGACTTTGATCTTGAGGCGTCGACGAAGTGCTAGTGTCCAGAATCGAGAAGAACGCCTGGAGAAGAAGTTGAGACAAGCCTACTACATGCTCCGAACACTGGTAACCAGCCAAAGCCATTCTCCGGACTCAGCCCCAGAAAAGAACGGTCCACCAGCCGCAAGCTATCACCATCTCTTGGGCTTGCTGTCGAGCCGGCCCCTCAATATGTGGGCAGTTATGCGACTGATGGACGACGAGGAATTCCACGACTTCGTGGAGTTCCACCTTTCCTTGTCTTTCACTCCTCCCGAAGCTCTGTACCCTAATGGTTTCCCAGCACACTCTACAGATGCGCTGCCCCCCTCCTTCCGAGCTCGGGCCTTCTGGGGTTCTGTAGCCCACTTTGGAACCAACTGTCTCTTAGCAGACGCACCTCCCCCCCATGGAGGACTCCACTTT
>Ga0163148_10004360_pt1 | contig 14844 bp, 10 predicted proteins | sample OliLakLV19MP7P2_FD_148606 | JGI IMG/M metagenome (GOLD analysis project Ga0163148, IMG submission 148606) | Freshwater microbial mat bacterial communities from Lake Vanda, McMurdo Dry Valleys, Antarctica- Oligotrophic Lake LV.19.MP7.P2 | ecosystem: Environmental > Aquatic > Freshwater > Lake >...
CTTCAAGAAGATCCGCTTCGATTCCGCAAACTGCCCCAATAGCTTCGTTGAGCCTTCGCCTTTCAACGATTGCGACAGAGCATAGGACACAGGGAACCCTGCGGAAGCCAATCGCACTGCGGGTGCGAGCAGCTTCGCCCAAGGCAGCTTGCCGTATTTCCTGTGCGCCAGCTCGAGTCCGCGAACCGTGCCCGGAACCCCCGCCGCGCGCCATCCCACAAGGCTGTCGCGAGTGACCTTGCCCAGTTCGTCAAGGTACATATCGCGCGTCGCCGCCGCCGGTGCCTTCTCGCGAAAGTCAATGAAGGTGCTGCGCCCATCGGACTGCCGCACCAGCATAAATCCCCCGCCCCCTAAGTTGCCCGCATAGGGATGTGTCACCGCCAACGCAAAGCCCACGGCAATCGCCGCATCCACCGCGTTGCCACCCTGCTTGAGGATGTCGAGCCCGACATCGGTGGCGATCGGCTCTTGCGCCGTCACCATCGCGCGCCTTCCGCGCACAGGCTCGCGTGCCATCAGCGTCGCCGCCAGGAAAATCGCAAGAAAAAGCCGCATCCTAGAATTGTAGTTGCTCGTTGACCCAACTCGGCCGCATCCGCGAAACGCACAGAAATGCCCCTATTTTCCACATCTTTTCCAGAATAGACGTCTTTTGTGTGTTTGACATCACGAACGCGTTCGGCTATGATCGAGTTCATATGGCAGATATGGAACTTGGCCGCAGGGAGAGGGCCAAGATCGCAAACGAAGAGCGGATCCGCAAGGCGGCCGCAAGACTGTTTCGCAAACAAGGATTTGAGAAGACAACCATTCGTCAGATAGCAAAAGCAGCTGACTTGGGGCTTGGAACCGTCTACAATTACGTCGACGACAAGCACGGTCTGCTCGACATGATCTCGAAGGACGACATAGATAGAGTAACCCGGGAAGCGTTCGATACGCTCCCCGTGAAGGCCCCCGTGATGGAATCGATCCTTCACATCTTCCGCGCTCTCTATGCGCATTATCAACGCCAGCCCGATCTCGCGCTCATCATCGTGAAAGAACTCACCTTTTCGAAAGACGACAAGCGCAAACCCCGCGTCAGCCGTTACGAGGAATTCAACACCCGTATCGCCATCATCTTCGAACTCGCGCAGAAACGCGGCGAACTCGGTGAGCACTTCCATGCAAGCGAAGCCGCTTCGCTCCTCTACGGCAGCTATTTCTTTCAACTGATCGTCTGGCTCAGCGGAGGCATGACCTACGATCAGGCGGTCGAATCCTTCCGCCGCTCACTACACCTGCAGTTGCAAGGCCTCCGCCGCCATCGATAGACCCACATGAATATCCTGATCGCCGGAGCCACCGGATCGGTCGGCCGTGAACTGGTGGCTCTCGCCAAAGCAGCGGGACATCGAGTCTCCGCACTTGCACGGCATGCCGCAAAACTGCAGGATGTGGTCGATCGCGTGATTCCCTTCGATGCCACTGCAGGCATCCCCGAATTGTCGGGGCACGATGTCGTGATCTCCGCGCTCGGTGCGCCCATAGCCTTTGGACACAAAGACCGTCGCCCCTTTCGAACCGTGGATTTTGCGGGCAATCTCAATCTGCTCAAAGGTGCGAAGCGCGGCGGTGTGCAGCGCTTCATCTACGTTTCGGTGCACGTCGAAACCGGATACGCCACCACTTCGTATGTCCTCGCGCACGAAGAATTCGTCAACGCCCTGCAATCCGCCGACATCGGGAACACCATCGTCCGCCCCACCGGAATCTTCTCCGCGTTCGACGATCTCATCCCCATGGCCCGACGTGGCCTGATGATGGTGCTCGGCGACGGAACCGCACGTTCGAACCCGGTCCATCCAGCCGACGTCGCCCAAGCCTGTCTCGACTGCATTGTCACCGGTCCCGCCGAACTCAACATCGGCGGACCCGACATACTCACCCGTCGCCAAATCGCGGAACTCGCCTTCGAGGCGGTCGGCAAGCCACCTCGTATCGTCAAGGTTCCCGCCTCGGCGATGGACTTCGGTGCCTACGTCGTCAGAATCGCAAACCCCAGGCTCGGCGAAATGCTCGCCTTCGTCAGCCGCGTGGCAACCGTCGATTGCATCGCGCCCCGGCTTGGAAAACAAACGCTGGCGGATTATTTCAAAGCCTCTACAACGCCTCCAGAAATCTTGTCGTAATCAGCCTTCGTTCACAATGTTCCTCAATGAGCACAATCAGTGAGCGCCTCAGATCTTCAGCAGTCTTCTTCGTCCAACCCTCAGTGGGGATCTCCGCCACCGGCATCCGCATCATTGCCGCTGCGATTTCACGCGAAGCATTGCTGATCGGGACATCCGGCAAAAACCCCTGCAACCGCACAGACCATAGCGCAAAGTAAGTAAGCGACTTCCAAATCGATTCAGGCGGCGATCGCTCAAGATCCGTCATCACAGCCAACAACAGCCGAAAGTACTTCTCATTGACCTCGTCGGCAGGCAACAGCAACTCCGTCACTTCCGCGATAAAATCCAATGCCAGCGAGTGGTCGAAGCTCGCCGAAGAAAAATGCGAGCGAATCAACTCCGCCGAATCGATCCGCACCAGATCGCGATTTTCCCTCTGAAAATACGACAACCGAACATGAGACAGCCGTTCCAACCCGGCGCCGTATCCGGACTTCGGTTTGCGCGCACGGTTCGCCACCCCGCGCAGCTTGCCGCTCTCGCGAGTCAAAAAACTCACAATCAGATCGGACTCTTTGAGGGGATACGTGCGAAGAATCAGGCTTTCGCCCACATACTGGCCCACTGGTAGATCAGCATCAGACTAGCATCAATTCAGATAGAATCGAACCACCTCAACGCCACGCGAATCCATCCAAGGAACAGTGCTGGACGCTTCTGGATCATCCGTTCCTAAGGCCACAGTCTCCGCCACTGACCTGGACAGCAATCTGATCGCGCGCGAAGGAAGGTGTTTCCACCACGAGCGCGTCAGTGTTCGTGGTCGGTATCCCAAGGCGCTCTCTTAAGTCAGTCACAAGGCCATGAAGGCGAAGGCATTGCGCTAGTACAGCTAGTGCAAACCAAACGTCCCGATTCATGGGGCTCGCTTTACTAGGTTTCAACTGATCCAGGGATATCGCAAAGCCGGACGCCCAGCCGACTCGCGCACCGCAACCGCGCGGTTCAACCCATTGAAGCAGGAAGCGAATCGGTCACTCGTCCTCAAGTAGATCAGCGTTTCTTCAGCGTATCTAGCCGAGTCCGCAACTCAAGCAGCGTCCGCTGAAAGCCCGCACTCGCCGATATCATCTGCGCTGTCGGAGCCATATCCGCCTCATCCGCGATACTCATCACATTCAGAAAGTCCCCAGCCAGCGATGCAAGCGTCGGATTCGTCGAAGCCGCACCGCCTCTGCGGCGTCCGCCGCCCCCTTGACCCTCGATCGCCGAAAGAGCCTCAACATCATCGGGCCGCTCACGCTTCAACTGCTGAATCTCACGCTGCATCTCGCGAATCTTCACAATCGACAGATAACTCTGCAGCGCGAGATCATGCGTCTTCGCCAACGCCAACGCCGTTGTCTTCACTCGCGGATCCATCTTCACCACCAGCTTCTGCGATCCGACCAATGCTCCGTCCACAGTCAGCTTCACCGTATACTCACCCGCCCCCGCCAACGGACCCTGCGGACCCGGAGGCGTATCGCCATAGATCGCCGCAATCGGATACGACTGCGCGAAACCTTCCAGAGGGCCATATCGCAGATCCCAAACCCAGCGCTGCATTCCAGCGTCCACACGAAGCGAAGTAGCTTTCCTCACCCAATACGAAGGATGCGGCAAACTCTTTTCATCTGGCCGCGAATCCGGCTTGCCGCTCTCATAGCGGCGCGCCAAGCGACCTTGCCTGTCGACAATCTCAAGAACAACGCTGCGAGCCGCGGCAGGCAGCCAGTAGTTCACAATCGCCCCAGTCGGCGGATTCTGCCCCATCGGTTCTTCCGGCGGAATCGGCGTGTCGGTATTCAAAGAACGCCGCACACGCCACGCCTGCTGCGGTGCATACAACACCGGTGCGTTCATCTTCGAAGCATCGAGTTGACGCAGATGTGTCACATCGTCCAGGATCCAAAACGAACGCCCATGCGTGCCCACAACAACATCGTCCTCATGAATCACCAGATCGCGAATCGATGTCGCCGGCATGTTCATCCGCAGCGAATGCCAATGGTCGCCATCGTCGATCGAGAAATACACCGCGCGCTCCGTGCCCGCATACAGCAGGCCTTTGCGCTTCGGATCTTCACGCACCGTGTTCACCGTCTCGTGCGCAGGGATGCCATCCACAATCAGCTTCCACGTCTTGCCGCCATCGTGCGTTCGATAAACATACGGATGCAAATCGTCAAGCCGTAGCTTGTTGATCGCCGCATAGGCCGTGTTGTTGTCGAAGTGCGAGGCATCCATCATCGACACCTTGTTCCACGATTTCAATTCAGGCGGAGTGATGTTTTGCCACGTGGCACCGCCATCGCGCGTGATTTGGATCAACCCATCGTCAGTGCCGACCCAGATCGTGTTGAGATCCTGCTGTGAGGGCGCGATGGTGTAAATCACTCCGCGGCGCGCCATCGTCGCCATATCGGCAGTCTTGTAAACGCCAACGCTGTCGGGCACATCGTACTTCTCTCGCGTCAGATCAGGCGAGATCACAGACCAACTCTCGCCGCCATTCAACGTCTTGAACAGCACATTGCCCGCATAGTAAAGCGTCTTCTTGTCGACCGGCGAAAACAACACCGGCGCAGTGCGCACAAATCGATACTTCCCACTCCGCGCCACCTCAGGCCCGACGTTCTGCACCTGCCCGGTGCGTCGATCGAACCGCGTCACCTTGCCGCCAAAGATAATGTCCGGATTCAAAGGATCCGGCGCGACGTAGCCGTACTCTTCAACGCCCACCGTCTGCCAATCGCGCCACGTCACCGCACCATAGTCGCCACGGCTCGCCACCGCGGCGGATCCCGATTCCTGCTGGCCGCCATAAACCCAATACGGAAAGCGATTGTCCGTGCTCACGTGATAAAACTGCGCGGTCGCCTGGTTATACCAACTGCTCCACGTATCGCCGCCATTCACCGTGATCGTTGCGCCTTGGTCGGTCGCAAACAACATCACCTCCGGCTGATCGGGGTGGATCCAGATGCGATGGTAATCGTCGCCGCCCGGCGCGCCTTTGAAGGAGTCGAAGGTCTTGCCACCATCGCGCGAAATGTAAGCCGCCGTGTTCGCCGCAAAAACAATTTCGGGGTTCTTCGTGTGAACCCGAATCTCTGCGAAATCGCTGCCCCGGCCCCATGTGCGAGCCTCATTGCTGACACGACGCCAGTTCTCACCGCCATCGTCGCTGCGAAAAATGCCGCCATATTGTGGATCCGCATCCACCGTCGCGTAGAGGATATTGGGATTCGAAAGCGCGATCCCAATGCCAATGCGTCCAAGCCCTTGCGCGATCGTCGGCAAGCCTTGCGTCAGTTTGCGCCACGTCGTGCCGCCGTCAACCGACTTATACAATCCACTCTCAGGACCCTGCCACGCCCCGTTTTCCCAAGGCCCTTGGCGTCCCGCCCAAAGATCCGCATAGAGGATCCGCGGATTCGAGGGGTCGAATTCCACCTGCACCGCGCCTGTATTCTCATCCTTGTACAGAACCCGTTCCCAACTCTCGCCACCATTCAATGACCGATACACACCGCGCTCTGTGTTCGGTCCATAAGGATGCCCAAGAGCCGCGACATAGACGCGGTTGGCATCGTAAGGGTCAACGGTGATGCCGCCGATCTGTTGCGCGTCCTTCAATCCAACGTTGCGCCACGTCTTTCCACCGTCAGTGGATTTGTAGATGCCATCGCCAGTCGAAAGATCGGGACGCTGCAAGCCTTCGCCGCTGCCTACGTAGATCACGTTGGGATTCGAAGGAGCCACTGCGATGTCTCCGATCGACCCCGTCGGTTGGCTATCGAAGATCGGATGCCAAGTCCGCCCGTAATCGGTCGTCTTCCACACGCCGCCGTTGTTGACGCCGATGTAGAAGAGTCCTGGTTGAGACGGCACGCCGACCGCGCCCACCGTGCGCCCCGCGCGAAACGGACCGATGCAACGCCAGCGCAAGCTCTGCCAGGCCTGCGGCGTCACTTGTGCGAGAAGGGATGTGGCAAGGGAAAGAAGAAACAGCAACCGGATCATAATTGCTGTTCATGTTACCAGGATGACCCCGCTTTCGGAGTTCATGCGGACTCCTATACGGCGCGCTCGAAAAACAAAGTGGGTGGTATTCAGTACAGTCCCATCGACATCACCGGCACGGGGACAAGACTGCTGCAAGGCGCCGGCTTTCGATTCTACGGCACCACCTACAACTCGACGGTGGTGAGCACCAACGGCAATATCCAATTCGGTTCGAACTCGGTTGCCTATAACTACACGTCACTACCGGCCTCGGGTTTTGGCCCCACAATCTTCGCATACTGGCACGATCTACTCTTCGGCGGCGCACCACAGGGAGTCTAGAGAAACCGTCGTCAATGTACAACTGTTGTTGGAACATTCGACAGGCCGTATCCTGACGCAATACAACAATACTGGTTTCAATGATCTCTTTGGACCCTTTGATTTTTCAGGAACCATCGGCATCCAACAAGGCGGAGTTAATGGTTCCTCGCCGCAGTGGAATGGTGGCGGGAACAATGTGCCGTATTGCGGCACCATTCTGTTTACCCCTCCATCGGCGGTGCCCGAGCCAAGCACCTACGCGTTGATGAGGGCCAGTCTCGTTGTCCTGTCAGTGCCGGGTCGTAGCCGACGGCGAAAGCTCTAAGCCACCCAAGGGGCTTCGGGCAAAGCATACGGATCTGTGTGCCGAACGACCGCAGCCCCTTCCGGACAACTCGTGAAATACCCATGCTGTCTACGGAACGGATTCCGCTCCGCGCGCTTGGCAACATACATCTCCGACGAACTATAGGGATCCGCCGTGTAGTTGCGAATCGCATTCTGCTCGGCACGAAGGGCCTGCTCAATCGCATCCGGATTGTTCGGCCCGTCATAAGTAAAGCGGTCGCGGGGCCAACAGATGGCCTCGCGATGCAAGTGAAAGCGGTCCTCTTTGAATCCCCAACTCACCAGCGTCACGTGCTGCGGATACGCGCCCGTATACTCTCTAAATCGACAGATGCCGAACAGCAGATTCTCAAAGCTATCGCGTGCGAACTCTTCGGTGATCGCTCTCCGCGCGACTTCCGGGGCAGACCACCACTCACGCAACTCGGCAATCGCGAAGTACGATTGCGCCTCACTCCGCGGACCCGCCTCAACACGCGACTGTCCGCCGCTAAAGATCAACAACGCTTCCGGATCCGCGGCCGCCAACTCAACGCCGCGCTGTACATGCCGGATGTAATGCTTCGGCTCGCCTTTTTGAAAGTCGAGCAGCATCCACGAAGCGTCGGCTTCGATATCGTCGAAACACCGCAAAATCGCATGTCCCGCCACAATCACCGCGTGACGCATCAAGCCCGCTGCGCTCCAGGCTTGCCCGATTCCACCACAAACGTTGCGCGCGTCGTCACCGGTGCGCCTTCTATCGAGACCTTCTCCACAACGCGATATTCCGAAGTCCACTGCTTCGGCGTCAGCTTGCAACGCACGTAGCCGCGCTGCGCGTTGAAGAACTTCACCTGCGGATTCTCTGGAAGTGTCGCCTGTGTCCGCTCGGTAGTGTCTGAGCCATCGCCGCCGGATGAAATCGAAGTCCCAACGAATTCTGTGCCCACGATGGGCTTCGCAGTATTGCGCCAGTCTTCGCGAAGATCGGCAACCCAGTTCGTATGAATGTCTCCGGTGATCACAACCGGATTCGATGGCTTCTGTTCCGCGAAGTAGCGCATCATGCGCACCCGCGCCGCCTCATAGCCGGCCCACTGATCCATCGGGAACGATTCACCATCGCCCGCCTTGCGATCGACCTTGGTCATCATCACCTGGTTGGCGAGTACATTCCAGTTCGCCTTCGATGACTTCAGTACGCCCTTCAGCCACTCTTCCTGTTGCGGACCAAGCATTGTCGCTTTCGGATCGAACACCGCCTCGCACGGTGCTTTGTCGCCGTCATTGCAGGGCTGATCGGTACGATACTGCCGTGAGTCGAGCACCGCGAAATGCGCGAGCGATCCAAAGCGAAAATCCCGGTACAACTGCAGCTTCGAGCCCTGCGGCATCGATGTGCGCCGAAGCGGCATGAACTCGTAATACGCCTGATACGCATTGGCGCGGCGCTCGAGAAACGCCTGCCGCGTCTGCTTGTCCTCTGGGATGTCTCCCGCGTAGTTGTTGTCGACTTCGTGATCGTCCCACGTGACGATCCAAGGGAACAGTCGATGCACCTCACGCAAGTTCGCATCGCTGCGATAGAGTGCATAACGGTTGCGATAGTCGGTGAGAGAGTTGATCTCTTTGCCCGTATGTTTGCGGACGCGCCCATCCACGCCTTCGCGTTCGTAAATGTAGTCGCCGAGATGCACGACGAGATCCAGATCCTGCTTCGCCATATCTTTGTAGGCCGTGTAGTAACCGGTTTCCCAATGCTGGCAGGATGCGAAGGCAAAGTTCAGTTGTGCATTCTTGTCGTTGGCCGCTGGCGCGGTCTTGGTGCGTCCAACGGCGCTCACTTCCCTGCCCGCTCGAAAGCGATAGAAGTACCAGCGATTGGCATTGAGCCCCGTGACGTCGACGTGTACCGAATGGCCAAGTTCCGGAGTGGCGAAGGTCGAATCCTTGCGCACGATGCTCGTCATCTTCTCGTCCGTTGCTACTTCCCACTGCACTTGTACGCGATCTTTGGCCCATGAGTCAGTGGCCGCAGGCGTGAGCCGCGTCCAGATCACAACGGCACCCGGCAGCGGATCTCCCGACGAAACGCCCAGCGCGAACGGATCGTTCTTGAAGCCAGGCTGCGCGAAATACATGCCCCGCGCGCCCTCGGGCATAGTGAGTGGAAGCAGCGAAGCTCCGGCGACAAGGAATCTTCGGCGTGTCAGTACGTGCGACATAGTTCTCTCATTGTAGAAAAGCATTGTGAGAACATGAAGACAATGAGTGAAACTCTATCCGATATCGGCCTCGTTGGCCTTGCCGTGATGGGCCAGAATCTCGCCCTGAATATTGCCGATCATGGTTTTCGCATCTCGGTGTACAACCGAACCACAGAGACGATGGAGAAGTTCGTTGCATCGAACCCCAATACTCCAGGTGGACTGGTTGGCCAGAAGACCGTTGAAGAATTTGTGAAGTCGCTCAAGCGACCGCGCAAAATGATCATTCTGGTCAAGGCGGGTGGCCCGACGGATGCTGTGATCAACAGCCTGCTGCCCTTTCTCGAACAGGGCGACATTGTTATCGATGGCGGCAACGCTTTGTGGACGGACACCATTCGTCGTGAAAAAGAACTCGCTGCCAAAGGCTTCCGCTTTATCGGATCCGGCGTCTCGGGCGGAGAAGATGGCGCGCGTTTTGGCCCCTCGCTGATGCCCGGCGGAGACCCGGAAGCTTACAAGGAGATCGAATCGATTTGGACGGCGATCGCCGCCAAGGTCGACGCCGCGACCGGCAAGCCGTTGATGGGTGCAACGCCCGGCAAGCCTGTGATTGGTGGCGTTCCTTGCACCACCTACATTGGCCGCGACGGCGCGGGTCATTACGTCAAGATGGTTCACAACGGCATCGAGTACGGCGACATGCAGATGATCTGCGAAGCCTACGCTTTGATGACCGGCGTGCTCGGGATGTCTGCCGATGAGTGCGGCGATGTGTTCGCCGAGTGGAACCATGGTCCACTGGATTCGTTCCTCGTCGAAATCACTGCCGACATTCTGAAACAAAAGGATCCGACGACTGGCAAGCCATTTGTGGACATCGTGCTCGATGCCGCGGGTCAGAAGGGCACTGGCAAGTGGACCTCGGTCAACGCGCTCGACATGGGCGTTCCGGCTCCCACTGTTGCGGAAGCTGTGTTCGCACGCTGCCTCAGCGCGGTTAAGGAAGAGCGCGTCTATGCGTCCGGCCATCTGCCGGCTCCCGTCGCGCCGACCACTGCGCTGAATAAGAAAGAGTTCCTCGCGGCGATTCACGACGCGCTGTACTGCTCAAAGATCTGCGCTTATGCACAGGGCTTTCAGTTGATGCGCGAAGCGCAGAAGGAATACAAGTGGTCGCTCGACTTCGGATCGATCGCGCAGATCTTCCGCGGCGGCTGCATCATTCGCGCGCGCTTCCTGCAGAAAATCACAGAAGCCTACGAGCGCGATGGCGGACTCGTGAACCTGTTGCTCGATCCGTTCTTCTCGAGCGAAATCGAACGGACACAAGGCAACTGGCGCAGCGTCATCTCTACGGCCGTGCTGCATGGCGTTGCGGCCCCAACGTTCACTTCGGCCCTGTCCTATTACGACGGATATCGATCCGCGAGGCTGCCGGCAAACCTGTTGCAGGCGCAGCGCGACTACTTCGGCGCGCATACCTACGAACGGGTGGACGCGCCCCGCGGCAAGTTCTTCCACTTGGATTGGCCTGAACCAGGCCGTCCGCAATCGGAAGCCTAGTTCTGCGAAATTCAGTTTTGTAAGGATGCGGTGCGTGGGCTGCTCGCCTGCGCACTTGCTTCTTGCTTTGAGCCTCTTCCCTCCCAGTCACCGGTGAGCCGCTTGTCCGCTTCACCAAGCCTCAACACGCGGTGCTCTTCCTGACCAGCGCACAAGCTTGCGGCCCCGCACTGCCGCGATCTAGTTCCGCACGGTTGTCTCCCGCCGAACGGCCGCTTGCGCACCGTTCTTCAGCTTTTCCGCCACCGCGAGGAACTCCCTCTCTCCAGAGCTCAGATAGGCATCCGCCAACTGACGAGTCCGATTCCAGTTTCCCCTCAAATACTCCGCTTGCGCGGCCATGAGCAGAACCTTTGGAATCTCCTTACCTGCATTGCTCAGAGCCTCCACGGCTTCATCGATCAATAGCTTCTGACCCAGCAAACTCATGCCAAGCGCATGCAAAAGCCTTCCGTTCGAAGGCGCGTACTTCAAGCCGCGTCGCGCGATCTCTTCGCCGTGGGCATGGTTGCCGAGTTGCACTTCCATCGCAGCCCAATTCGCGGCTGCTCGAGTGTGGCGCTCGTCGATCTTCAATGCCTTGTCAAAGTGCTTCGCCGCGCCCTTCCAATCTTTCGTATTGGCGTACCACAAACCATAGTTGAACTCGCGCTCGGCCTTGCCGTCTGGATCCGCACGCAAGCTTTCCACCGACACCACAGCCGGGGGACCGGCGGCCTGACGAGCGATACCCGCTGAGACCCGGATCTCGACCGGAGCAAAGCTACCGCTCTGCATGCCGGATGTCCCCACGACAGTTCCGCGTTCATCGACTACGCGGATATTCACGTAGCCTTGCGGCAGATTGTGCAATTCGAAGCGACCATTCGAGCTCACGGAGATACGCTGATCGGGCATGCCGCCCGTTCCCGAACTGACCTCGATGGTGAACTGCGACGGGTCAACGCCCGCTCTGGTTTGAATCACGCCGCTACCGTTAAAACTGGTGAACTGCGCCAACGCGCAGACACACGTACACACTACGGACAGCACGCCATGGCGTGTGTTCATAAAATCCTCCTGAGAATATTGCTGGAAAACCGGGACTGGCTGAGCAGCCAGGATCAACAGAGGCCGACGGCTCGTCGATGACAGTTCATCGAAGCGTCGTCGTCACGGGCTTCCATTTAAATTGTGCTGGATCTTCTCTTCAAGGAGATGAATAACGAACGAAGAATGCCTTACGAGGGAAAAACGAGGTGGATCGGGCTGTGACCCATTTTCAGCTTATCGTCAATTCCGGCAAGAGTCCAATCGAAAGAATGAATGAGCCCAATATCAGGCGTGCCGCGATGCGACACAAGAGAGTGGTCCATGAGAGAATAGGATTTACTCCTCAGCTTCCTGTTCTTCTTCACCCATGGACTCGTTTCAACAGACACTTTTCAAGCTCAAGAACTACTGGGCCGAGCGCGGCGCCATCATTCAAGAACCATACGATGTCGAAGTCGGTGCCGGCACGATGTGTCCGGAAACGTTTCTGCGGGTGCTGGGGCCGAACCCGTATCGCGTCGCGTATGTGCAGCCGAGCCGGCGTCCGGCGGATGGGCGCTATGGCGAGAATCCGAACCGCTTGTACAAGCACCAGCAGTTGCAAGTCATCCTGAAACCGGCGCCTGAGGATGTTCTCGAACTTTACTTGGGCAGCCTCGAAGCGATCGGCATCGATCTCACCAAGCACGACATCAAGTTCGAAGAAGACAACTGGGAATCGCCGACGCTCGGAGCATGGGGCATCGGTTGGCAGGTGATGCTCGACGGCATGGAAGTCACGCAGTTCACCTACTTCCAGCAGTGCGGCGGCATCGATCTCGATCTGGTTCCGGCCGAGATCACTTATGGGCTCGAGCGGTTGGTCGCGTTCCTGCAAGGTGTCGAAAGCGTTTACGACATTGAATGGGCACCCGGTGTGAAATACAGCGCCGTGCGTTTTGCGGACGAACAGCAATTCAGTGTTTACAACTTTGAAATGGCCGATGTGGCCATGTTGTGGAAGCTCTTCGATCTGCACGAGGCCGAATGCCAGCGTCTGATCGAGGCGTACGAAGGGTATGAGGACAAGTCCCGCTTCCCGGTGTTGCCCACTTACGATCAAGTGCTGAAGTGTTCGAACATTTTCAACCTGCTGGACGCTCGCGGCGCGATCTCTGTGACCGAGCGCGTGGGTGTGATTGGACGCGTCCGCAAACTGGCGGTTGGCGTGGCGAACTTGTGGCAGGCGCAACAGACCTTGAAATTGGAGGTTGCGTAAATGAACTTCCTGCTTGAGATCGGTTGCGAAGAGATTCCCGATTGGATGATTCCTGCGGCGCTCGAGAGCTTGCGCGAGCAGACGCATAAGCTGATTGGCGAACAGAAGCTCGACGGTTCGATTGTGCTGCTCGATGCATCCCCGCGCCGCCTGGTGATGCGCGTGGACGGACTGATGGAACGTCAAGCCGATAGCGAAGAGTTGGTGATGGGTCCGCCGAAGTCCGCTGGTGCGGGAGCGGCGACGGGATTCGCCAAGAAGATGAGCATCACGGTTGATCAGTTGTCGACCGCGAGCACGCCGAAGGGCGAGTACTTCAGCTTCACCAAAAAGGTGGCTGGCCGCAATACGGAAGAGATTCTCGCCTCGAGATTGCCGGGCATCGTTCAGAAGATCTACTTTCCGAAGACGATGTTCTGGACGGGCAAGGGCGGTCCGCGATTTATTCGTCCGATCCGCTGGATTGTTGCGCTTTTCGGCGACAAGGTTGTGAACTTCGAACTCGCGGGAGTGAAGAGCGGCAACGTGTCGCAAGGCCATCGCCGTTTGGGATCCGCTTGCGTGCCCGTCACCATCGAGAACTACATCGAAGAGTTGCGCAAGAACGCGGTGATTGTGATTGCCGAAGAGCGGCGAGCGAAGATCCGCGCGGGTTTGGCGACTCTCGGCGTGAAAGTCAAAGAAGACGCGAAGCTGCTTGAGACGCTGACCTTCATTACGGAAATGCCGACGCCGATCGTTGGCTCGTTCGATCCGCAATATCTGGAACTGCCGTCTGAAGTGCTGGTGACGGTGATGCGGCATCACCAGAAGTATTTCTCGTGCGAGAGCGCAGATGGCATGCTCGCGCCGAACTTTGTGGCTGTCATGAATACGTCCGGCGATCCGGATGGATTGGTGCGACAGGGCAACGAGCGAGTGTTGCGCGCGCGGTTCAACGATGCGAAGTTTTTCTACGGTGTGGATCAGCAGCGCAAGCTTGCCTATCGTGTGGAAGACCTTGGCAAGGTGACGTTCCAAGCCAAGCTTGGCTCGTATCTTGAGAAGACGCATCGCGTCGTCGATCTCGTCAAGGAGCTCGGCGGCAACGCTGACGCGCAACGCGCGGCTCTGCTGTGCAAGTCGGACTTGACCACGGAGATGGTCAAAGAATTTACCGATCTGCAAGGCATAGTCGGCGGACTTTATGCCAAAGTGCAAGGCGAACCGGAAGCGGTTTCGCGCGCAGTTTACGAACACTACAAGCCGCTGAGCATGGAAGACACGGTCCCTTCGACACAAGAAGGTTTGATTGTTGCGTTGGCCGATAAGCTCGACACGTTGCGCGGTTGTTTTGCGATCGGGCTGATTCCAACCGGTTCGAAGGACCCCTTCGGACTTAGGCGTTCTGCACAGGGTGTCGTGAAGATACTCGTCGAGGGCAAGCAGAAGTATGAACTGAAGTGGCTCTGCGGCGAGGATCCCGTCCTGCATGAGTTCATGCTCGATCGTGTGCGCTATTACTTCCGCGATGTACGCGGTTTCAAGTACGACGAAGTGAACGCGGTGTTGGCGTCGAAGTTCAGCGATTTGGCGGATGCTGACGTGCGCCTTGTAGCGCTGCAGGCGGTGCGTCCGACCGAGAACTTCGAGCCGCTGGCGGCAAGCTTCAAACGTATTCAGAACATTCTCAAGCAGGCGGAGTTTACGCCTGTGGCAGCCGTCGATGTGGCGCTGCTCGAAGTGGGTCCGGAACAGGATCTGCACCAACAGTTTATTGAGGTCAGCGCTCGCGCGAAAGACCTCGATTATCTTCCCGCACTCGAAGCCGTCGCCACGTTGCGTCCGGCTGTCGACCGGTTTTTCGACAAGGTTCTGGTGAACGCTCCGGATGCGCTCGTGCGCCAGAACAGGTTGACGTTGTTGAATGATTTGC
>Ga0163148_10004365_pt1 | contig 14841 bp, 12 predicted proteins | sample OliLakLV19MP7P2_FD_148606 | JGI IMG/M metagenome (GOLD analysis project Ga0163148, IMG submission 148606) | Freshwater microbial mat bacterial communities from Lake Vanda, McMurdo Dry Valleys, Antarctica- Oligotrophic Lake LV.19.MP7.P2 | ecosystem: Environmental > Aquatic > Freshwater > Lake >...
GCGCGCGACCTCTCGGATAGTTGCCTTCGCTTCGGCACCAATCGGCTATCCGTTCGGGCTAGCCGTTAGGGTGCTGGCAGGATCTGCCGAGGCTTAGTAGCGATTGCCGCGGCCACCGCCGCCGCCACTACCACCACCGCTTCGACCGCCGCCGCCGCCGCCGTAGCCGCCGCCGCCACCACCACCGCCAAAGCCGCCACCGCTTCGACCGCCGCTGCCACCGCCACCGAATCCACCCGTACGCGGGCGTGATTCTTTGGGCTTGGCTTCGTTAACGGTAAGGGCGCGACCGCCGTATTCCTGGCCGTTAAGGGCCGAGATGGCGGCAGTGGCTTCGTCGTCGCTCGACATTTGAACGAAACCGAAACCCTTGGAGCGACCGGTGTCGCGATCCTGGATGATTTCGGCGCTTTCGACGGTGCCGTGTGCTGCGAAAATTTCCTGCAAGTTCGAGCTATCGACTTCGTAACTCAGGTTACCGACATACAATTTCTTGCCCATGGGAGATTCCTCATGTATTGGGCCACACCCGCGTTTTACTTTCGGGGTTGTTTAGCGAAAGAGGCTCAAACATTTGAGCCCAGAAGGTAGGAGAGCGGCTGTTGCCCAAGCGGCGGAAGGTGTGTCACACCTGAGACCGGAAAAGCGAAAGCTGACGGACTTACCGACCGGTATGGTAGCACAACGCTTCGGCGAAATCCAATAGCGACGCAAGTTGAAAGCAATTTCCTTAAAGCACCCCGTTCAAATCCGCAGAAATGGGTGAACACGAAGGCACGAAGGGCACGAAATGGATAATGAACAACTCTTTTGGCGCATCTGCCCCATTCGACGCTATTTGATCAAGACTGCCGCAATTTTCCTGATTTTGAAGTTGTTGGAGAGTTGGAACTTGTTATTTGCAACTTTGAACGGCAATCTTCGCGCCTTCGTGAGCTTCGTGTTTCAAAATCGGTGCATTGTGATCTCAGAATAATGAAACAATTTCATCGCGGCCGGCGAATGGTGTATACGCCGTCAATCTCGTAAACCGTGCCGCTGGCAATGAGCTTCCGCAGCGCCAGCTTGACCACCGCCGGAAGGTCGCCCTTGAAAACCTCGGTGCGCGCCAACACTTTGCGAATCGAGACCACGAGCGAGAGAATTCGCTTTTCACCATGCGTTAATTCTTCAAGAATCAGCGGGCTGATACGGCAATTTGTCGAGGTCATCCGGGCAATCGTACTCGAAATGACCCGAATTAGCGCGGCGGCGGCGGGCGGCGAACCAGGGCAGACGTATTACAAGCGGCGAGCGTCAGCGACCCGATTCTCGTGCATTACCACCGGTCGCCAACGCTCGCAGCTCGTAACTCCGCCCGCTTGCGATCGCCTTGGGTGGCTAACGCTGTCATCCAGACTTCAAGTGTGATGTTAATCGAGTATGACTGGCTCTTAGCGGTCGGCGGCAATGACGTTGACAGTGGCACAGGCATTCCTGCCTGTGTCTCCGATTTTCAAGAACCGGCGCGATCGACGAAGAATGCCCGTGCCGCGCGTTTACCCAAACAAATCCTCACCTTGCGCCTACCCCACCCCGGCGGGGTCGATTCATCGACCCTGCAACCGCCAACAGCGCCAACGCAACCGAAGCAGGCTCCGGAATACTCCCCCGCAACCCTTGCGGCACCGGCGGAACCGGGCCGAGGCCCAAGCCTTCGAACTCTTCAAACCGCCACCAGATATCATCGCGCAGCTTCGCGCCCCAATACACGTCGGGCCAGTCGAGCATGGCGACGTACAAGTCTTGCAGCGTTGGATCATCGCCGCCTCGGCGAAGGTAAGGCGTTTCTCCAAAGTTGGCCGACAAGATCGTGAAGTCGTCCAGATCAACAAAGCCGGTGTAGTTGAAGTCGCCTTGCGTCCAGATGCCGTTGTTGCCGTTGCCGGCGGCCTAGCGGGTGAAATCATCGAGGTCGACTTTTCCGTTGATGTCCGCGTCGCCGGCGTAGGTGAAACCAACAACCACGGTGGTTGAATCAACCACCTGACCGCCGAATGTCGCCGTCCCGCTGCTGACGTCCAAAACGTTCGAAGCTTCGCCGTAGCCAAGGGCATAAAGGCTGGTCGCGCCACCCGCCGCAGTCGAACTGCGAATGCCGGCGCCGTTCCAGCTCCCTGATGCGAAACCAGTCTTGATCAGACCCGCGATGCCGCTGGACGACGTCCCGGCGTTGCCGATCGGGCTGGTGGATGTGTAGTCGACCACCAGATCGTTATTTTTCAAATCGAGCGCCGCACCCGACGCGATGGTGAGCGACCCGGTGCGGCTGACACCCGCGTTATCGCCAACGACATCCAGCGTCCCGCTTCCGCCGCTGGTCGCGGTGATGATTGCGACGCCCTGATTGATCGTGAAAGTGGAATTGCGCACATGCTTGGCTTCAAACGTTCCCGCGCCGGTTTTGAGCACGTTGCCCGTTAAAGAACTTGACGTGCCGCTGTTGATTGCCCCGGCGAACGTGCGCGTGCTACCGGTTCCGACCCCGAATTGCGCGGTGCCGGCGCTCACGACCATGTTTGCGTCGGTGGACGTGGTGTTGATCGGTACATCGTTGAATAGCAGCGTACCCGCTCCGCCTTTGGTGAGTGTGAAAGCTGATTTACCGCTGCCGAGCGTGACCGTGCCTCCCAGCTTGACTGTTCCACCGGTCCCCGACGGAAAGGTGTTGAGCGTTCGTGCGCTGCCCTGATCGAAGGTAACCGGGCCACGAGCGTCGATTGCCCAAGCGCCCGTTACGTCGACGTCGGCGTTGAACTGAATCGTGTTGCCGATGATCCGCGTGGGGTTGCTGCCGAGGTTGGACGTACGATCATCGAACCCGGTGAGTGCGGCATTGGCCGTGATCGTGCCAGAACCCGCCTCAAACGTAATGGTTCCAAGGCCGGCGGGGCTATTGAGCATCGTAGCGCCGCTGAAAATCGAATCCTCGGTGAGGTTCAAGCGCGCTTTCTGAACCCGCACCCCGCCCGAGAACGTATTGGCCGCAGAGAAAACATTGGTGCCCTCGCCCGCGCCGCGCCCGTAGCCCAACAGCAGGTCGCCGAGCACAAGGGTTCCCTGTCCGGTTGCGATAGTCTGCAGCGTGATGCTGCCGGTCCCTGACAGGGTGGCGTACAATCCCAGACCTTGGTTCTGCGCGGTCCGAATGACCAGCTCCCGAGAAGTCGGTGCTAAAAGGGTTCCAGTAGAGAACCTGCCGGCTCCGATGAAGAATCCGGTGCCGGTTTCAAACGTGCCGGCGCGAAACTGCTGAATGTCGATGCCGCCGGTGGCGCTGGAACTGAAAGCGAGTGTTGACGTGTTTGACCCGGAATTGGATGCGTTGAGGGTATAATAACCATCAGTGTTTCCATTGAACCAATTGCCGCGGTCGATTTGTATGGTGCCGACGTTGGCTGTGTACGCGACGTTCGTTGCAAGCTGGATCGTGCCGCCTCCACCGGCGTTAATGATGGCGCGGTCTCCGGCTGCTGGAATCTGGCTACTCCAGTTGGCAGGCACATTCCATCGGTTCGGTGGGCTTCCGGCATTTGCCCAGCTACGATCAGCCCCAGGACATTGCGAAGCAATTCCAATGACAGCGGCCGCAGCAGAGAGGATCGAGACATGGAGACGGTGACGTATTTGGGGCTTCATCTGAAACTCCTTGAAGCGCCGAGATTGCTATGGGATTCACTCCCCCCGCCGCGAACGCGGCGAGGCGTCTACGTTTTTAGGAGAAACACTAATACTCAGAACCGAGCGGTGCAACGATTTTCTGCACTAATATTATTTCTTTTTTTCGGCGGAATCGCGCTTGGCGGCTATAGCCTCGCGCCTTTGGCAACCCCGATTGGTGCGTACGACCACTTGGCGACGGGACTTTCCGAGTCGGCCCATGTCTCGGGCATCGCCTTCGAGATTGAATCGCCTACACAGGTACCGGTCGCGTGGGGTATGGACGGTTCCGCATTGCAACTCGCTGGCCCCCCAGGCTACTCATCGGCTTACGCACTCGGCGTTATCGATGAGTCAGGACACACAATTCACTTCGGACAGTTTTCGAACCCTGGAGAGCCCTATCCCAAGCCGGCTCTCTGGCGCGATGGAGTTTTCAGCACACTCCCGTTCGACGGGGCCGGCGGCTATGTTCAGGGCGGTAATGGCACGACGTTCGTCGGTGCGACGTTTCTGGATCCACCCGTTCCTCAGCAAACAGTGCTGACCATCTGGCAGGACGGAATGCCCCAGCGCGTGAATGGAGTTTCTGCGGAAGTCCATTTTCTGCGTCCGTTCTCGATGAACCGCGCGGGAGAATATGTCGGTGTGTACCTCAACATTGTTAACGATGATTTCGTTTATGGTTCTTTTATCGGCCAGGGGACGGAAGCGCGCTTTCTGAGTTGGACAGGATTCCCCGAGGCCCGTTCTTATGACATCAATGACGTGGGTCAGGTGGTGGGCTTCTATCTTCCGGACGGCGTAAACCCGATCGGATTTGTAGCCACGGAGGACGAAGCGCAGTCACTGGGGATTCTTGACGGCTCGACCTACAACGCCGGATCGGCGATCAACAATTTTGGCACGATTGCCGGCTACAACCTCGACGCGTTTGGAAACTCGGTCGGCGTGCTGTACGAACCGGGTTCGCTTTCGCCGATTGACCTCAACACCCTGATCGACCCCATCCCCGGCGTGAAGCTTGTGCGCGGGGTCGACATCAACAATGCCGGGCAGATTCTGGTCGAAGGCCTGGGGGCGAGCGGGTATTCGTACTACGTCCTCACGCCGATCCCCGAACCCGTTTGCCTGGCGATGGTCGTGATGGCGGTCGCAGGGTCGATGAATCGACCCCGCCGGGGCGGGTGAAAAATTGTCGGGGATTTTGCTTGACATTCCTATTAATGTTTGGTATTTGTTTTTGCCGGCGCGATCGGCGTGTTTACGCCGGGCGGCGGCTCTTTGGCAATTGAATAGCGGTCAGGGTTGATCACGACGGCGCTGGATAAAGTTGGAAAGCAACGGACGGCGTGGGATCGCCTGCGGGGGAGTGGAATGTCCCAGAATGTCCCAAAATGTCCGACCCCGGAAAATAGTCTCAACGGCGAAATGAATGGTAAGTGCTTTGCGGGCCGGTGGATAGCCGTGCCCACGCGGGCGGCGACGTCGACGGATATGGGGCAGGACCGTGAGGGTTCAGGGTTCAGGGCAAACGCATGTAACGAGCGGCGAGCGTCAGCGACCCGATTCCCGCAGCAATACGACCGGTCGCTGACTTTCGCGGCTCGTTATTCGGTTCAGATGCCGTTGCCTTGACAGCGGGAGTTAGGACGGATTTCGTTTCGGTCTGGAATCAGGCTGCTCCGCCTACTCATCCGCCGGCAGGTTTTGGAAGGCCTCGTCCACTTCCTTCTGATCCAGCACGCCGAGTTCCTCCAGCGCCAGTAACGCGGCTTTTTGTTCGGCTTGTTTCTTGTTCGGGCCCCAGGCACTGGTGAAGCGGCGGCCGTCGACGGTTACGCATACTTCGAAGCACTTGCTGTGGTCGGGGCCTTTTTCGTCCAGCAGTTCGTAGATGGGCGTGCCGCCGAGGAACTTCTGGGCGTGTTGTTGCAGAACCGCCTTGAAGTTCTGCTGGTGCATGGTGGCGGAGATCTGTTCGATCTTCGGGTTCATGGTTCGAAGCACGTAATCTTTAACCACTTCAAACCCGCCGTCGAGGTAGACGCTGGCGACGATGGATTCATACACGGCGGCGGCGAGGCTGCTGGGGATTTGCTCGCGGCTGTGAATGCCTTTTCCGATAATGAGCAGATCAATCAACCCGGTTTCTTTGCTCACTTCGGCGCAGGTTCTTCGCGAGACGACGGCGGATTTAATTTTGGTAAGGTCGCCTTCCAGGAACTCTGGGAATTTCAGGAAAAGCGCCTCGCAGACAATCAGATCGAGCACGGCATCGCCGAAGAACTCCATGCGTTCGTTGCTTTGCAGCCGATTGTCGGCAATCGAGGCGTGGGTGAGGGCCTCTTTGAGCAGGTCGGGCTTTTTGAAGGTGTAGCCGAGAATGCTCTCGGCGCGCGCACGAAGTTCTGGACTCACGCGGTTGCTCGCTTGCGTAAAAACTGCGGCGTCGTTTACGAAACGATCGTGCCGAAACGCAGGTGATGTGCACTAACACCGTCGACCCCGGCGCGTCAGAACTGCGGTTTCAGGGCGAGGGTGACGCAGGCATCAGCCAGTGACTGATGTCGCTCGCACAGAAACGGAAGTTCGGCGTCCGGCGGCCGATGGCGATGACCTGTCGGCAGGGCCTGTTCGGCACCGCTGGAATCAATAGAGGTAGAGTCGCCTCGAACCGGCGGGCTGTCAATTGCAATGTGCAAAATCGCCATATGGCTTGTAAGCGTCTTGACGGAAGATGGTGAAGCGATAGGATTTGCGACTCGATTCCCCGCGGCCGTGGCGGAATTGGCAGACGCGCTAGATTCAGGTTCTACCGACGGCGTCTGCACCTCTCATCGCGCAATAACAAGAAGATCGGAAAATTCGCAGAAATCAGGCCAAAAATCGGCGATCTGCGTGTCAGGGTATCCGGCAGCAAGCGGCAACGGACGGCGAGAAACGGCAAGGCGTTCTTAGACAATTCTTAGATATCCAGCAATTGTTTGCCGCGCACATTTTGTTGTCCCTACGCCATTCGCCCTCGGTCAAAGGCACAGCACGACTCGTCTTGTTCGCCAGCCAAGAGAGGCGCTGCTGACACGGGTTTGGTAAGCACATCATACTCCTCCTATACGAGAACCCGAGAGAAAGCCGCGTCACCACGAGGTCACTTGCCTTTCCTTTTGGGGCGACCCGTGGGCCGGTTTAGCTTCCGAACCCGCTCCACTTCAGCTTCGTCAATAATCCACGTCTTCCCGACCTTTACGGCCTTGATGATATCGTTCGAAATCATGGCCGCGACTCGACGTCCGCTGACACCGAGCCGCTTTGCCGCTTCCGTTGTGCCAATTGAACCCATGATTCAAGGATCGGTGATTCAGGACCGTTATCTGAATAATTTCCTTGACTAATTAGTCAGGTGAGAGTATAAATAGTGCGATGCAGAAACAAACCTTTCCGCCGTCCGCGATCCCCTTTCATGTTCGGCTCACGCGTCGTAGCAGATTTGACGACCATCTGCTGCACTTCCTTGAGTTCGGAGTTGTGGGCGTTCGACACCCCGCCCGACTGATTGTCGGCAGCGAAATGTACAGCGACCCGGTGGTCGAGCGCCGCGTCGGGCATGGCGGGATCGCTCTTCCCAGCGACGTGATCGACGCCCTCGCCATCATGTGTTTCAGGTTTTTGGCCGGTCGCATCCTCGACATGGATGGCGAATGTGGGACTTGGACGACGGGGAATATTTCCCCGTGGATCACCCGTAATTTCCATCCCGTCACTGCACATCGCATGCTGGACGGCTTGGGGAGTCATGTGAAAGAGGGGTTGACTGCTCCCGAGCGCATCGTGGTAGGCGACGACGATGTGGTTCTCGCGGACTAAAGAAAACCCGGCCCCAATCTCAAGAAGGAGCATTCAATGACATGCAAATCTCTGGTTGATCAACAAGATCGCAAAATCAAGCTTCAGCAAATCGGCGAGCAACTAAACTCTTCGCCAAACGTCGTTGAAGCAAAGGTCATGCTGATCACGCCCATGTCGTCGCTTGACGAGCTTGCCGTTGGACTCGACGCCGCAACGTGGTTGCTCTCCCGAGCGAGAACAATCGACCAGATGGCAAAGTCCGTCGCCATGACGTGGATTGACCACAACGGCGAATTCGACATCGGCGACCAGCACTACTCCGTTGGGTATTCCACCTCTGTGAAGTGCCTTGACGTGCCGCAGACCGCCCATGCGGTCTTGAGAGCAAGTCACGGCGACCTCGATGCTCTGTTCAGATTTCTCATCGCCCAACCGTTCAAGCACGGCTCGGTCCGCAGTGTGATCGCACCGCCGCAGTACACCGCGCTGTTCAAACACCAACGCACGGGCCGACTGGTCTGCGGCGTTCCAGAGCGCACCCTCAAGTCTGTTAACAAGAAGTTCCTTCGAAACCATGTCTGAAACGCGCAACCCGCAGTTGGAGAATTGCTATGAGCGAGCCGACCGCCCTTAACTTTAATCTTGTGATGTCCATCCTTTACGGCGGCGACCTCGGCGATGCCCGCACGATGGAGCATGAAATCCAGGTCAGCATCGGCGGTCTCCCACACACGGGTGTCATTGCCATTGTTGAAGGTGACCCGATCAGGCCTCCACGCGTACTTCGTTACCTTCAACGCGGCAACCTTGACCTGCGCCCCTCTCTGCTCGACGGCATCGTCCTTGCCAGTTTCTCACGATTGACGGAGGAATTGGTCGTGCGGAACCAGAACGAAAGGCATGTGGCGATCACGGAAGACCGGCAGTGGCTGCTCCGACAGATGGCCCCGTCCGAAGCCCTCCTCGTCCAATTCTCGCTTCAGCAACTCGGAACGGAAAATAAATGAAGGAATCTACCAAGCCCATTCTGAAGACCCGTATTAGAACCGTCTCGACTGTCGAGATGGCTGAAGACCAGCAGGCGTCGTTTGAGAAGGCGGTCGATGCTTTGCTGGTCGACCTAGTTCGAAGTCTAGACCGCCGCAATCAGGGGGATTCAGATGAACTCAGCAGACAAGAAATGGAACGGACTCGGCGCGATTGTCGTCGCCCGTCAGAGCAACGATAAGGACGGCACGACCTCAACCGAGGCGCAGGCCGATCACATCATCAAGAAGCTTGCCGCGGTGGGGATGCGGTTCGTGGATAAGGAAATGCTCGATGGCGTCTCCGCGGTCGCTCCCGCGCGCATCAAGCAGCTTTTACGGAAGCTGTTCGAGCGGAAGCAGAAACTTAACGATTTTGATGTGATCGTCTGGCAGGTTGAAGACCGCGCCACACGCGGCGGCGGTAAGTTCGGGATGTGGTTGGAGCACGAGGCCGAGTGTCACGGGCTGAAGGTGTACTTCACCGACAGCGAGATGGATGATCAGCCCTACGCGCCCGTTGTGCGCGTCGCGAAGTATGAGGCCGCGAAGGAGCAGTCGGTAGGCAACGGACGCCGCACGACGCAAGGCCAAGACCTCGCGAAAAAGAAGGGTTTCTTCCGTACGGCCGGCCAAACGCCGATGGGCTGTAACCGCCTATATTGCGGCGCCGATGATCAGCCGAAATTTATCATCCACAACGTCGGCAACGGGCTTCAGGAACAGATTGATTTCAAGACGAAGGTCGTGATCGGCACGTTCGGGTCGGTCGGCAAGAAGAGCAGAAATCGGTTCATCAAACAGCGCAACGAATACTCGTTGCTGATGCCCGGTGATCGCCGGCAGCAGCGTGTCGTGCGTGTGATCTTCTACCTGCGGTACAAGAGAGGATGGCGTGGCTGCAAGATCGCTGACTACCTGAACCGCCTGAAAGTCGCTGCGCCGAGGGGCAGCGATTGGTCCCCACGACAGGTGGAGAGCATCTACGAAAACGAAAGCTACACCGGTGTCAGCTATAACAACCAGACATACAGCGGACGATTCTTTCGCCGCGACAAGGAGATGGGTTTCGTTGCTCTGGATCGGGATGCCTGCGAGTTGGCGATGAAGAAGACCTTCACCCCGAAGTTGCGCCCAATAGACGACTGGGACCGGATCGATCAGCCGCACATGTACGGCTTCCTCCCGCGTGACGTTCGTGACCTCGCGATCTATGCGCAGGCTGCGATGTGGGCTTTGCGCACCGATCCCACACGGGAGCGAAGGAAGTTCAATTCACATCCGGCGAGCGATTTCATGTTCAGCCGGAAATTAGTCGCGAAGCAGGATGGCGAGACGCTGATCGGCACGATTAGCGGCGATGACATTCCATACTATCGCCACCCCAGGGCTCGAAAGGGCCGGCGCAAGCGGAGCATTTACAACAAGCTCATCGCGGCGAAGCCGCTGCACGAAGCCTCCGTACGGCTACTCGCCGACTCACTGCTCGATCAGGCCGACCTTCGGGATCGGCTGACGGCGTTCGTGATTGAGCAGCGCCTGTCCGCGCAGCAAGACGCGCCGGGTGTGGCCGAACTCGAAGCCGAACGGGACGAGTTGAAGCAGCAGATCACGTCGACGATCCGCGCGTTGAAGGGCGCTGCCCTTGCGGATGCCCAAGAGGAACTAGAACGGATGGGCACGCGACGGAACGAGATTGAAGCGCGGCTCGCACAAATCCGAAATCTGCAGCAGAAAGACTTGCGAACCGTTGAACAGGTCGTCGACGAAGCGCTGGTAGTGCTGGCCGAGGAAAGCGGGCGTCTGCTCGCGCTGTCGGCCGAACCGCTGCGCGATGCAGTCAATCGGCTGATCCCCAGCCTTTCGGTTGACATGTATACAAAGGAAGTCGAATTGACGATCGCGCTACCGGTTTGGGCAACGGCAGCGAAGCCAAAACTTCGAAATCGGTCGAAAAAAGCCGAAAAGGAGGTGTGTCTAGCCACCAGTTCGCAGTCACCAACTGGTGGTTGGACACGGGTCATCTGGACCCGTTTTTTGTGCGATTATCACTGGACTCGTGGATCACATACGGCCGAGCCTTGCTATGTTTGCCGGAGGATCGCGGCCTGATCGTCTTCGGGAGCGCCTCGTGGGCAGCAGGCTCTGTTTCCACTGAACGAGCCTTTCGTGAAGCTCGGTCACGATCGGCCGGGATTGCGATTGTCGCAATGACCGTCGCTCGGTATCACTCAGCTCCTCGGCCTGTTGCTCGATGGCGAAGAGCCTGCCGATCAGCGCCAGTGCTTCTTGGGCGATCAGCGGCGAAAGGTCCTACACGTCGACGAACTTTCTGCGGGCGCCGGGCCCAGCACCCGGCGCGGGTGATGCCGGCGGCGACCACCACGCCGTCGTAGCCGAGTGGGGCAAGGGGAATCTCAAAAATCCTCAGTAAATTCGAAAAGAGAACAGGTCGCTGACCACCTGCTGCACCATGCAGACCCGGATCTTCATGAACTCAGCGAGGTCTGGCCTGCGATTCCTCGGTCGCTGCGGCTCGTGATCATGGCAATGGTGAGAACCTTGGAACCGCGCGGCTCGGGTTCTCGATGACGCCGCAGAGCTCTTTGTTCCGCCGCGAACGTGGCCGGGAAATCGAGCAGATTTTGGTGAGGACCCTATGAGACGACCAACCAAGCGAGTTGCGGCCGAAAATGCGATCCTGGGCTGGGGGCCGCTTCGGCAATACTGGCTGAAAATCAATCGCCAAGAGCGGGAAGCGAAGCGGGAACAGCGAGCGGCCCAAAAGGTTCGTGACAAGCGCCGGGCGAAGTGCCGCTGCGAGGCCTACCCCTGGCCGCATCGACCCGCGGGTGGTCTCTGGCGGTATCCCGATCCGCCCCTGGAGAAATGGCAGTCGAACCCCGGGTCTTCTCGACCACACCGCGACCGCTCCGCCGGCGTCCGACGGCAGATTGCCCGCGCCAACGGCTTGCACCCGATCCGTGACCGCGCCGCGATTGAAGCGGTGATGCCCCGCGTACTGGCCATAGCCAAGCAGGTGAAGGAGCAAACACCGAGGGCGACGTACCGCAACATGGAAATTACCGACACCGGCCTGCGCGGTAGCTGGCAGGCTGCCGGCCCGATGATGTAGAGCGCTAGCCCGGAGTGGGGGCGGAGCTGATCCCTTGGTAGCTGGTCAATTCTGCCTGGGTTTGGCCGACGGTGCCGCAGCGCCAAGCCTACCGGACATTAGCAACCGCTTTGAGTTCGCGAGATTCCAGCGATCAACCGCTTTTCTCACCTGCATACCCGCTGGTGACCTCTCCGGTATTCTGATCGGATCGTCATCATGTCAGTGAGTGTCCGATGTGGCCTTTGATTGCCCGTCGCGGCGATGATACAACTCACTCGTTCAATTCTGGGTGTGGAACGCGGGATGCCAAAGAAAACCAGCTCAAGCGGCAGCGAGTTGTTCATCGTCGATAACAGCGACGAGGATTGGAAGGTTCTGCGCTATCTCCACGACTGGTGTCAGATCGCCAAGGGCATCGACATCGCCACCGGCTATTTCGAGATCGGCAGCCTGCTGTCGCTGAAGGATGAATGGCAGAAGGTTGACCACATTCGCATCCTGATGGGTGATGAATGCTCAATGCGCACCAAGGCGGCGTTCGAGAAAGGCCTTGCTAAGATCACCGCCGCGCTCGATGCCAGCATCGAAGAGGCAAAGGAAAAGAATGATTTCCTCGTCGGTGTCCCCGCCATCGTTGACGGCATCCGCTCGGGTAAAATCCAATGCCGCGTCTACCGCAAGGCGAAATTTCACGCCAAGGCATATATCACCCACGCCCGGCTCGAAGTCGTCGGCTCCGCCGCACTGGTTGGTTCGTCCAATTTCACGGCGCCGGGCATCACCGAAAACATCGAATTGAATGTGCAAATCACCGGCGCGCCGGTGAGCGTCTTGCAGGAATGGTATGAGGACCATTGGAACCAAGCCGAAGATGTCACCGCAGAGATTCTCCGGGTGATCGAAAAGCACGTTCTGGAATACAGTCCCTTCGAGGTCTACGCCAAATCTCTTTATGAACTGTTCGCGGATGCGACTCCCGGCGAGAAAGTATGGGACGAGACGCAGTCACGGATGTTTAATGTGCTCGACGGCTATCAGCAGGACGGTTATCGCAATCTAATGAAGATCGGGGAGAAGTTTGGAGGGGCGTTGCTTTGCGACGGCGTCGGCCTGGGCAAGACATTCGTCGGTCTGATGCTCATCGAACGCCTGATCGTGCGCGACAAGCTCAATGTGCTGCTCCTTGCCCCGAAGGGTGCATTGGAGTCGGTCTGGCAACCGGCGCTTCAGAAATACCTCAAGAAGCTCAGTGGCCGGCCCAGCAACCTCGTTACGGCCGCACACACCGACCTGGGATTGCAAAAGTTTCGCGACGACATGGACAACTTCCGCGAGCGCATTCATGCGATCGTCATCGACGAAGCGCATCATTTCCGGAACCCCGGCGTGGCCGGCACGGGAGTCAGTTTTCTGGAAGCGCCTAGAAAGGTACAAGAGCCTCTGTTGTTCCCCGAGGCCAAGCGTTCCCGCTATCGCGAGTTGTTTGACATCATCCGTTCGCCCGATGGAACAACCAAAAAAATGTTCATGCTGACGGCCACGCCGATCAACAATTCGTTCCACGACCTGCGTCACATGATCGAGCTTTTCACGCAAAAGAACGAGCCGTATTTCGCGCAGACGCTGGGAATCCATTCACTGACTGCCCACTTCAAGCGTATGGAGAAAAAGCTCGATCCGGATGCATCCTCAACGGTGATCGACGATGAAGCGGCGCGAGCGATCATGGCCCGCGATCCACTGGTCGGCGCGTTGGTTGTCCAGCGCAGCCGCGCTTTCGTAAAGGAGAAGCAGCGCGCCGCCGGCGCGCCGGTCACCGCATTTCCGCACCGCCAGCCGCCTCACCGGGTCGAGTATTCGCTGAAGAAGGTGTATGGGCGATTGCTGGAGCAAATCGAGCGCGCGTTCGACAAAGCCACGCCGCTTTTCACGCTTTCGATGTATTACCCGTTGGCCGAATACAAAGGTCCGTCAAAGGAGATTGATCCGGGCGACGAGAATCGCCAAATGGCTGTTGTCGCCCTGATTCGCACCGGGTTCCTCAAACGATTTGAAAGCTCCGTCGAGGCGTTCCGCACTTCGTGTGAGCGATTGCTGGCCCGCTGCCTGCAATGGATCACCGTCCAAGCGGAATTGAAGGATGAAAAGGCCAGGCTCGCCGAATGGCGCGATCTAAACGTCAAGCTGATCGACAGGATTATCGAACATCAGCCGGAACTGTTCGGCGATCCCGATGATGATGAAGATGAGGACCTGTTCGAGCCCGAGTTGCTCGAAGACATCAAGAAACTGCCCCGCGAAGATTACCGGGTTGAAAAGATGTTGGAGGAAACGTACGGCGACTTGGAACAATTGGTTGAGTTTCTCACTGAACTTGAAAAGTTCGACCATCGCAACGATGACAAGCTCAAGGCCCTGCTGAAACTGCTCCGCGGCGATCCGTCTCTGTCCTCTGGCAAAGTATTGATCTTCAGCGAGTTCGCCGACACGGCTCGATATCTGTTTAAGCGCCTGACTGCTGAAAACGTCGGAGGCCTGGAAAGGATTGACGGCCGGACCAAGGGCCGTGAGCGTCTTTCCGTCATCCGCCGGTTCAGCCCTTATTACAATGGAGTGTCATCGGCGCAGTTGGCTGAAAAGGGCGAAAAGGAAATCCGTGTCCTCATCAGTACCGACGTGCTTTCTGAAGGTCTGAACCTCCAGGACGCCGCGCGCCTGATCAACTACGACCTTCACTGGAACCCGGTGCGCCTGATGCAGCGGATCGGGCGCGTGGATCGCCGGCGAAATCCCGAATTTGAATCGCATATCGCGCTGGACCACCCGGAATTGAAATCGTTTCGCGAAGAAATCGCCTTTTTCAACTTCCTGCCGCCCGATGAATTGAACCGGCTGCTCACGCTCTACAGCAAGGTCACCCGAAAGACGCTGCGAATCAGCAAGGCGCTGGGAATCGAGGGAAAGAAGCTGCTCAAGGAAGATGACGACTATCAGGACCTCCAGCATTTCAATGAAACCTATGAAGGAACCACGACGGATGCCGAGTTGCTGGAACTGGAAAAAGATAAACTGTTCACTGCAAGCCCGGAGCTGGTTGCCAAACTCAAGGCCCTTCCACTTCGCACCTTCTCCGGCAAGAAGCATCCGACC
>Ga0163148_10004389_pt1 | contig 14778 bp, 15 predicted proteins | sample OliLakLV19MP7P2_FD_148606 | JGI IMG/M metagenome (GOLD analysis project Ga0163148, IMG submission 148606) | Freshwater microbial mat bacterial communities from Lake Vanda, McMurdo Dry Valleys, Antarctica- Oligotrophic Lake LV.19.MP7.P2 | ecosystem: Environmental > Aquatic > Freshwater > Lake >...
AGAATAAATTCACTTGCATCAAAAAAATTTGAGTATATAATGGACACATTAAAGACAATAAGTTTAGTACTGAGCACTAATAAAAGACACAATGGATATCATAAAAGACAAATCTAAAGCCGTCGAGAATTCATACGGACAGTCCAATACTCTTCCGTTTAAAACCATTGCCAATAAGCCTACTTACGAGTATATAAACAAAAAGACAGAAAAGATTGTCACTGCTCTTTATATGGTTACAGATTGTATGGACTATGACGATGCCATCAAACACAAGCTTCGCCAGAACGGTGTTGAACTCTTATCAGACATATACAAGCTTTCTATTCCGTATCCTGTAGATAAACATATGCAGGTCTCTATGTCTATCGCTCGCATTTACGAGCTACTTTCTCTCATCGAAATAGGCAACACTATTGGATTTGTTTCCGACATGAATACGAACATTCTAAAAAGGGAATTTCTAGGGCTTATTACAGAAATCGAAGCCTACCAGCCGAAAGATAAACACGCTTCGTTTACTATCAATGAGAGTATGCTCGAGGTCCCTCGTGCTACTTTAGAAGAAACTAGTTTTTCACATAATATTAGCGGCAGTGTCTTTAATACTAGTCTTTTTGGTAAAGGACATATAAAGGACAAAAGGACAAATGAATTTTCAAATCAAATCACCACCCCGTCCTATCGGACACCCCTCCTCCACAAGGAGGGGAATAGAGAAGATAGAATAAATAAAATATTATCTTTAATAAAAGACAAGAGCGAAGTGTCTATAAAAGACATTTCATCCGTATTCACCGACTGCTCCGAGAAAACCATTCAGCGCGAGTTGAACTCTCTCGTCTCGAAAGGACAAATTAAGAAAATCGGCGCCAAAAGGTGGAGTAGGTATCAGGCAGTCTAGGCGAAGCAAATACTATAAAGAAAAAATGTCTGGTTGAGCCTGCACCAAATCACACGGGCAGGCGCCCCGAGGACTTTTTTATTTATAGTATTTGCGAAGCTATCAGGCAGTGTACCCCCCGCTTGCGACTTATCCACATCCCCCTTGCCTATTGGTATATCTATAGTATATAATGATTTATGTGTATATTAGCTCTGGCGTATTTTCGCCTTATATGCTAGTATTGCATTATCTTTCTGTGCTGATTATTCAGCGGAGAATGATATCGTGATCATTGAAAATGAAATACCACTTCTCTCTAATACCAAGGGTGTTGTGGCAATTCTTGTTCTCAATGGTCAACCATTTTGAAACTTAAATTTAATTTTTCTTTTTTGATAGAGAGGAGAAATTTAAATAATATTTCAAGATGCGTATCGGCCCTGTCGACAAGGCAGATTCAATAGTAGTTTCGTTTAGGTTCGTAAGTTTATATTGAGTAGTTTATTTTGTTCACAATATTTTTTTGATAGAGAAATTTTATGTGAAGAATTAAATTATTTATTATAAACGCAAAGACATACGCATACATATTAGTTTTTTTCTTCTGGCACATTATTTATTAGTCGTGTCGGAGGGATTAGTCGAAATTAATTTAAACGTGCGTACGATTATAAAATTATGTTAAATATCAAATCAAAGGCTATTAAGCTTTTCGCTGGTTTGATGGTAGCGTTGTTCGTTTTGTCAGCTGCATCTTTCGCATCTGCTGATACAATAACTCTTCCTTCTACAGGCGTGAAGAAGACTAGTAGCATGGTGGTCATCAAGAACCTTCAATCATTTTTGAATTGGAATCTTGGTGCCTCAATAACTCCTCTTGTCGTAGATGGCAAATGGGGTGCAAAGACAAATGCTGCTATCAGAGCTTACCAAACAGCCAACGGACTCAAGTCTGACGGTATGTTCGGAAGACTAAGTGCTGCAAAAGCTGCGGCTCTTATGTCTTCAGGTGGCTCAATGTCTACAATCCCAGGTTGTACTTCAACTGTAGGCTTCAGTCCTACAACAGGTCAGTCATGTTCAAGTGGTGTTTATACACCTCCTGTGACAGGTCTAGTTCCTGGTTGTACATCTACATCAGGTTTTAGTCAGACAACTGGTGCATCATGTTCTACAGGTACAATAACTCAATCAGGTCCTATCACTGCAATGCTTGCAACAACAAATCCTGCTTCTGGTACTATCGTTGCTGGTCAAGCTACTGCTGATCTTCTACATGTAACATTTACAGGTAATGGTACAGTTAACTCTGTAACTCTATCTCGTAGTGGTGTTTCAGATCAGAACACACTTTCAAACGTATACCTATATGATGGAGTTACTCGTTTGACTGATGGATACTCATTCAATACGAATGGTACAATCACAATCAATGGTCTTAACCTCGCAGTTAATGGTTCTCGAACTATTTCTGTAAAGGCTGATGTACTATCAACAACAACTTCTTACAATGTTATTGTAACTCTTACATCATTCTCATCTGGTACTTCTGTAAACACAGTAAATATCAAAGGTAATGACATGTTCGTTGCTGGTGGTGGATCTCTTGCAACAATTGCAAAAGACTCAACAGGAGCAGCTATTGGCGCTACTGGTGGAAACACTGTAGCTACAGCAAGTGTCAACGCTGGGACAACTTCATACACAGTATGGAGACAAGCAGTTCAGGTAAATACACGAGCTTTGCAGCTTAAGGCAGCAAACTTCCGTATTACAGGTTCAGCTCCTTCTGACGCACTTTCAAACGCAGGATTCTACGTTGATGGTGTTAAGGTTGGTGGTAATGCAACAATGACAATGACAAATAGTTCAAACTACTTGTCATTTGATATGTCTGCAGCTCCAGTTTCACTTTCAACTGGTTCACACTCACTTGAAGTTCGTGCTGATATCGTAAAGGGTTCAAGTTACTCCTTTACAGTGTCACTACAGCAAGCTTCAGATATCATGGTTACTGATCCTCAGATCGGTGTAAATCTTGCTATGTGTGGAGTTCTTGCATGTACAGGTTCATTTACAGCAAGTACATCTGGTACCATCACAATCGGTACTGGTTCGTACACTGTTGTAGTTGATCCTACATTCAGTACATACACAACTACAACAGCTGGTTCTTCAAATGTTGTAATTGCAAAGTTTAAGGTTCGTGGATACGGTGAAGATGTAAAAGTTACATCTCTTCCTATTCTTCCTATCTTGACAATCCCAAGCACAACTTATAGTTCTGGTACAGTAACTACTGGTTCTCAGTCAGTTACTGTTGCTGCTACTACAGGTTTCGCTGTAGGTAACGTAATCACTGTTGCCGGTGCAACTATTGGTATAGGTACAGTTACTTCAATCACTTCTAGTACTGTGATGGTTGTAAACTTCACTACAGGTGGTGTTACACCAGCTGGTGTAGTTACACTTTCACCTGCTACTGGTCTTGGTCTTCAGAATGTAACTCTATACTTCAATGGTTCACAAGTTGGCACACAGCAAGGTTGGACAGCTGGAGCTTTGACATTCACTCTAGGCTCACAGTTGATCATCCCTGCAGGTGTCGATTCTACTCTTGAAGTTCGTGCAGACCTTCGAACAAGTTCAGCTGGCACTAACTACAATGGTGGTGTAGTATCTGCAAACGTTCAAGCTGCTACAGCTGAAGGAGTAAACTCAAAAGCTACAATCACAGGTGCTACTGCAACTGGTACACTTCTAAGTCTCCAGAACAGTAACCTTGCGATTTCAAAGAATGCTGGCTATGCTTCACAAAATGTCAATCCTAACACCCCAGGTGTGAAGATTGGTTCATTCGTGCTTCAGAACCAGAGTTCATCTGAATCAGTTCGTGTTACTACTCTTAGTCTTCTAACTACCTACGGTGCTGGTACTTCATCAGCAAACCTATCAGGTTTGAGGACTTCTGAGACTTCAGGCAATGCTGGTATTCCAGTACAGCCTGCAACTGCAGCAGCTTCTGCTTCAGGTACAAACACATTCTCTTCAGACTTTACTCTTGCACCAGGAGCAACAAAGACTATCGATATCCTTGCAGATTCAAGTTCTGATGCTCTAAGTAATGGTACTTCTACTGTTATTTCGACTCTTACTGTTACTTCAATCGGTTCAACAAGTAACGTATCTGCAACAAGTTCAGCTACAACTGGTCAGACAGTAACATTTAGAACAGGTACTCTTGGTACACCAACAGTTACTTCATCATCTTCAACTCCTGCTCAGCTTATCGCTGCTGCAGTCAGTGGATCTACTGATGGATCAGTTGCTGTATTCAATGTTGTTTCTGCAAACGCAGCTTCAACAATCACTGAGCTTACCTTTACTGCTACAACAGGTACTGTCACATCTATCCGCGTTGGATCTGTAACTGCTCCTGTCGTTGCTGGTACTGCGTATATGACTGGTCTAAACATCGCTGTTCCAAATGGTGGTTCAGGAGTTCCAATAACTGTATATGTATCATATGCAGCAGTTGGTTCATCTGGTATCGCCTCAAACACAGCTTCAACTCTTACACTTACAACAATTAAGTCTACAAGTGGTAACACTACAACAACTTCACCAGTTTCTGTAGCTGCTCCTATTATGACTTTGGTTGGAAGTAAGCCAGTAGTTGCTGTTACTACTCAGACTTCACCTGTAACAGGGTTAAACATGGGTGGTGAAAATAAGATTGGTGAAATAACAGTTACTGCTGATGCAAAGGGCGACGTTAAGATCAACGATCTTCAATTCGCTGTATCAAACGTTGGTTTCACTACGATTCCTACATTCACGCTTGCTCGTATCGCAGATGGTACAACAACTGTAGTAGGATCATCTTGTGGACAAGGTGCTGGTGGAGCTGCTTCACAGACAATCTTCTGTGAATTCAGTACTACAGCTAACACTCGTACTACAACTACTGGTATAGCTGATGTTGAAGTTAACACTGACTTCGATGGTTATACTATCGCAGCTGGTACTTCAAAAGTATTTAGCTTGTATGCAACAGTTACTGCTGCAAACACTGGTACTAACCTAGCTCAAATCAGTACATCGTTGGTAGCTGCAGGGTTTAACTGGGATGATACATCAACAGCACAATTTGTTGCTGATGCATCCGCAGCTTCACCTTCAGCTGGTACTAACTTGACTGGTTCAGTTGTCTACAACTTTCCAACAAATTCTTACACAATCAAGCAATAATATTGCTTAGTTGAAGTATTAATAGTTGAGTTAGATATAGATATAGTTTCTCGAAACTTTAAATCGTAAAAATGCTTCTAGATAGTCGATGATCTATTAGCAAACAAAAAACACCCATCATTAATTTGACTGGGTGTTTTTTGTTGTCTCCCCCGAACTCTTGTTCCCCCGAGGTCTTGCCTCGGGGGCTTGCTTGACTTTTATCACGCAAGGACCGTCCTTGAGTGATTTAGTGATTTGTATTTTTCTCCGAAAGAATCTTGCCTCGTGGGTTGCCCTCGTGGGTATTTCTCATTGTAGTTGCCTCCCCATAAAATACGCTATAGCGTATTTTATGGGGAAAGACTCCGCAAGCATTTCTTGGTCTATTGACTTGTTTTTAAAAAGTAGGGTATACTTTGAATATGAAGAATATTATCCAATTTTCAATATCTAAGGGGGTAGACGACTATTATATTGCCGAAGGGCAAGGCTTTCCTATTTTTACTCAAGCCAAAACTTTGGATCAATTGGTTTTTAATATACAAGAAGCCACTGAATTGCATTTTCGTGATGAAAATCTAAATGAATATGGTTATAAAACCAATCCATCTGTCTTAGTGAACTTCGAGCTTCCTCAGTATGCCTAAACTTAAAGTTATTTCAGGGGATTATCTTATAAAAAATTTTGTTAAGTTTGGCTTTGCGATTGTTGATCAGAGTGGTAGTCATATAAAAATACAAAGACAGCATGATGGAGAAAAGCAAACTTTGACGATCCCGCTTCATAAAGAATTGGATCGTGGCATGACGAAGGGGATTTATAATCAAGCTCTAAAATACTTACCAGAAGAAAAATTGCGAGAACTTTTTTATACAACTTAAAATTCTCACGAAGTTTAGTCTATTGACTTGTTTTTAAAAAGTGGGGTATACTCTGAAATATGATAACCCCAAGAATAATACAATTTATTATAGAAACAGCAGAAGAAGGAGGGTATACAGCTTCGGCTGTTAGTCATTCCATATATACCCAAGGTGAGACTCTTGACGAAATAGTAAAGAACATAAAAGAGGCGGTATCTTGTCATTTTGAAGAAGATATTGTATCTCCACTTTCTTCAAGTTTGCCTATAATGATTAATTTTCAGGTCACTTCTCTTTCATAGGATGAAGAAATATAAACAACTTGGAGGAGAGGATGTAATTAAGATTTTTAAATCTCACGGTTTTGTAATCAAGAGAACTACTGGTAGTCATATGCGTCTCAGTTTAATAAAAAGTGAATCTACTTATAATGTAACCGTTCCACTGCACAATTCTCTAAAGACGGGGACTCTTCATGGTTTAGTAAAAGACTTTGAGATTTGTTTTGGAAAATCTGAAGCTGAAAAGTTTTTCTTTAATTAGCAAATGATTCTTACAAAAAAACTCTTAGATGGTCGAATATCTAAAAGCAATCAAAAAACACTCATCATTAATTTGACTGGGTGTTTTTTGTTTGCCTATTTTTGACCTAGTGGTATACTTATATATATTATTAATAAACAATCATCCGCCCCTGCTTACTCTCTGGCGGAACAAATCTATATATGGAAAACGAAAACAATATGAGTAACGGTGGCGCAAGTGCTCCTAGTGGAAAGGGGATGAATAAGGTTTGGGCAGTTGTCGGTGTGGTGCTTCTTATTTTAATAATCATTCTTGTCGTCAAGACAAAGAATCCAAGTGAAGAAGTCGCTGTGAATGGTGCACCAGGTGCATCAAACGATGCTCTTGAGGTCACAGAAGACATTAGTGCAGGAAGTGTGAATCTTCCCGATTTTAAATCTACAGTTCCTCCCGTATCATATACTTACGCTGAGGCACTTGTGAAGTTTAAGGATAAGCGTATTCAGATCGATGAATCTTGTCAAGCTATGCCAAGGGCAATGACATTCAAGAATAATACGAATATTATGATTGATAACCGTGGAAAAATTGGCCGTAGGGTGAAGATTGGTGAAGTTATCAATGTTAAAGCTTGGGGCTTCAAGATTATAAATATTTCAAGCGCTACATTACCAGCCACTTGGCTCGTAGATTGTGATGCTTCACAAAATGTCGCCACAATTTTGATTCAGAAATAGGGTTTAGCTAGAAATTATTAGAAAAACTCTCCCTTAAGCCCACGCTTAGGAGGAGAGTTTTTTTAAGTTGTGACTTAGGCTTTAAGAAAATTCAGAAGTCCGACTTACAGAAATGAAAAATTCATGAAGTTATCCACAGCTTTGTTGTTTTTTTATTTGCCGGATTAATTTTTGAGTTGTATAATATTATTAATATGAAAACAGATAATCTTCTCTCTTCTACATTATCAAAAGTGGTAATGTATATTTTGTTCGTATTTGCTATTTTATTTTTGGTTTTAGTTGTAGTACGAATGTTTCATTTAAATAATGTAGATAAGACGAGTGATGTTGTAGCGAAAATCCACGCGACCAAGCTCACTCTCGATGACGTAATGGGGAAGAACCTACCACCAGACCCGGGTGCTCTTGCTGACCAGACAATCCAAGGGATAGATGCGAACAAGAATGGAATCCGTGACGATGTTGAGCTTGCTATATTTAAAACCTACCCTAATTCAGCCAAAACCCGAGCAGTGCTGTTACAGTATGCGTTGGTGCTACAGATGCAAATGACTTTGCCTCTAATAAATAAAGAGACGGTAACTGCAACTGTGGAAGATAAGAGTAGGGCTAATGTTTGTATGTGGAGCCTTAGTTCCAGATCTGATATGAAAAAGTTTAGCGCAGATATGGAAAAATATAGAAATTATACTGAAAATCTTCAACTAAATAATGAATCCCGAAAACAGTATTTGTATAATTTGATTGAAAATAACCTAGGAAGTTACACAGCTTCTAATTCAGGTTGTGATTTAGATTTATCTACTTTACTAAACTAAAGTGAAACTAACTTTATATTTTTTACTTCTCATGTTTTTAATTACACCTAAATTATCTTTGGCTTTTTCTACTGGACAATGTTCTAAAGAGGGCTACAGCGTCGTTACTATTAACGGCATATTTACTGATAGAACGGGAGCCACAAATAATATGACTGCTTTGCAAGAAAAACTTGGTCCATCTCACAAGAATCAAGAAATTAATTACCAATACTTACTCAACCCCTCCCATATTGCTGGGTTTGGTGACATTGTGGCATCAGTAGCGCAGGGTTTGTTTGATCAAAAGTCTGATTACGATTTAGTTGAAATGGAAAATGATGCTAGTCGAAAAGTTACAACTCAAAAATTGCTTCTAGTTGCCCACTCGCAGGGCAATTTTTACGCTAATAATCTTTATGATAAATTGGTTGATAAAGTCGGTGGTGTGCCAAGTTCGTCTATCGGTATGTATAGTGTAGCTACTCCTTCATATCGTGTGGCCGGTAATGGAAAATATCTAACTTCTGATACAGATAAAGTTATCGCTAAGGTTGTAGGTCAAGATTTGTCTTTATACATAATGCCGCCTAATACTCATATTGATTTGAAACAAAGCGATGGGAATGGGCATAGTTTTTCGGATGTGTATTTAAAATATAAGGGCGATATAGTTGTGAGAGATATACAAGCTTCGCTTGATAATTTAAAAGTAAATAATACCCAAGATGTAAATAAACTTTGTATCGACCCACCCAAGCTGACTATGGTTCACAAGATACAAGGTGTAGGTCTTGCCGTGGGAGACTACATTGCTACTGGGGATAAAAATGGAGTTGTATATGCTGCCAAAGGTTCTTATGTGGCAGGTCTCGCCATAAGTAACACGATAGACTATTCTATTCTGGCTGTTGGTAATGCTGCGTACAAAACTGGTCTTGCTATAAGTAATGCTGTAGACCGTACAACTCTTGCCGTTGCTAATTTATCGAGATCACTTTTTGCTTCTGTATTCTGGGCAGACCAGACAAACTTAAATCCAAACCTTGCGCAAAATCTTTTAGCTAAAGAGCCTAAAGCTTCGGAGGACATTCCTGATGTTGCACCAGTAAAGACTGTTACTTACACCGAGCCAACACCCGAAGTATTGCCTGAAGAAACATTTACAATAGATACCTCTTTACTAAAACCATCTAGTACTTCTATTCCTATTCCTAACGTCATAAATCCATCAGCGCCGTTGCGAGGTGGAGGAGGGAGTAGAGTGAGTGGTGACACTGTAACTGTATCCGATACAAATCCATTACCCCCCAATCCAAACCCAGTTATTCCTCCCGTTAATCCCGTAATTCCTCCAGTAGTAATTCTTCCCCCGCCAGTTATTCCTCCTGTGGTCGGCAAACAATTTAATTTTGATATTAATAATAGAATTTATTATGAGGGTAATTTTATTATTTGTAATATAGATAATAAAACTAGTAATGTAAACGGAAATAATGTTGGTCTTACTAATTATCTAAATAGTAATGGTATACAATTGGAACCTAATACTAATTACCGTTTTATTTTAGGAGACTATGTTCAGGACCAGAAAGATTGTACCGAGGGCACGAATATTAATGATCATTCTAACAGTTTTCACTTCACAAGCCTATTAGCTTCTTCTGTTGTATACGACCCTAATTCTATTACTTCAATATATAGTTTCAATTTTGAAAGCCTAACTCCTCATACTGTCGGAATTATAAAAGAACCTGCGTATACTATTACTATGGTTGTTCCCCAGGGCGTAGATGTCACATCTTTATCTCCGATTATTAATATTGCACCCAACTCAAGTATCATTCCCGCAAATAATATTCCTCAAGATTTTACTAATCCTGTCACTTATACAGTCACAGCCCAAGATGGTGGGAAGCAATCTTACATAGTAAACATAATCAGAGATGGCAATAAGCTTAATTTTGATATAAGCAACAGGATTGATTTTGTTGGTAGTTTTATACTTTGCAACACAGACCAGAAGATCAGTAATGTAAATGGTAACAATGCGGGGGTCTCTACTTCTATCAGTAGTATCGGCTGGAACACCCCATATATGAGTGGTATTAATTCAGGCATGATACCGAATGTGAACTATCGTTTTATTTTTGGAGGCCATGTCCAAGGTCAAGATGATTGTACTTACGATACTCATGTTAATAATTACTCAGAAAACTTTTATTATACTAGTAGCTCTGGTGATTCTATAGTCTATGGCACATACATAGCCCCCGTGCCTCCACCGGCAGATATAACGCCACCTTCAATAATAAGTTATACTTTAAATGGTTCTACCTCTGACATCACAACCAATCCAATTACAAACAATGTAACAATAGTTCTAAATGCTAGTGAAAATGTAAATTGGATGTCACTCAAGATTGAAAACCAAAATGAAATAGGTAAATATAAAAATCTTCTATCTGGCTTGACTTGTGTTGACGGTACTTCTACTTGTAATAAAGTTTGGGATGGGACACTTGCCCCATCTGTCGGATTGCTTGTGAACGGTCCATATCGTATCAAAGTCCACATGAAAGATTTGGCTGGTAATAAATATGACGAATATCTTCCTTCTGTTATAAATGTTACCCAGTAAAAACTTATGCTATACTAAGCTCATGTTCACCAAGCATTCTTTAAGGGTAATAATGTTGTTTTGTGGAGTTATCGTTTTAGGCCTTATATCACTTGTTGTTATTGACTCTTTCAAGTAAATCTGCTATACTAGTCTTATAGCCGTAGAAAGTAGGTGGTTCGTGTGACCTTAATTTCCTACCGAGGTATTCAATTGGGATTGGGATTATACCCCCACCCAACCTCCCCTAAATTAAAGGGAGGAGAAATACAAATTCAACGGCCTAACAAGGTCGATTTTTTGTTTTTTAATTAACCCCGCCTATAATTAGGCAGGGCAAAAATATATATGCCAATTACATTAGATAAAAAGAAAAGTTTAGTTACAACTTTAGAAAGTTCACTTAAGGGTGCCAACTCTGTCGTCTTTGTGAAGTTTAATAAGTTGAAAGTTGCTGATGTAAATTCACTACGTCGCTCTTTACAAAAGGAAGATATCGGATACATGGTATCAAAGAAGACTCTGCTTAAGCGTGCACTTGGTGCTCATGGAGTTACTGGTACATTACCAGAAATGCCAGGACAAGTTGCTATCGCATACGGTACAGATTTACTTTCCCCAGCTCGTGAAGTTTTCACTTTTTCTAAAACACACAAAGAGAATATCTCTATCATCGGTGGAGTTTTCGAATCAAAATATATGAGCGCAGCTGAGATGTTGTCTATCGCAACAATCCCACCACTACAAACTTTGAGAGGAATGTTCGTAAATATTATCAACTCACCAATACAGAGGTTGGCTGTGGTGCTTGAGCAAATAGCCCTAGTAAAATAAGACAAAATAGTTTAATTATTAATTTATTTATAAAAATTTATGGAAGAAACAAAAGTAGAAGCGAGTGAAGTAAGTGTCCCTGCAAAATTCAAAGATATCGTTTCAGCAATTGAAAAGATGTCAGTTTTAGATTTGCATGAATTGGTAAAATTATTCGAAGCTAAGTTTGGAGTTTCAGCAGCTGCTTCCTCTGGTCCTGCTGCTTCCGGCCCAGCTGAGGAAGTTGAAGTAAAAGATTCTTTCACTGTTGAGCTTACATCTGCAGGCGAGACAAAGATTGCAGTTATGAAAGTCGTCAAGGAAGTTCTTGCTCTAGGGCTTAAAGAAGCTAAAGATTTAGTTGATGGCGCTCCATCAGTCCTTAAAGAGGGAATGAAGAAAGCCGAAGCTGATGAATTCAAGAAGAAGATAGAAGATGCGGGCGGCAAGGTTACGCTTAAGTAATACAAAGCCAAGTTAAAACACCCCCATAGGCAAGGCCTGTGGGGGTGTTTTGCATCAAGGTAATTTACCTAGCTATTTATAATAGCCTTTAGTATAATATACTTATATTGTTTTAGTCGTTATTTATTAATCATTTATCCGCAGAAGTCGCGGAATCTTAAAAACTTATGTTGTATATAATAATTGGAATTTTAGTGGTTTTGATTTTATGGGCTGTTGTTTCTTATAACAGTCTTGTTTCACTTGTTTACCGTGCCAAGGAAGCTTGGGCAGATATTGACGTTCAGTTAAAGCGTCGTTATGATTTGATTCCCAACCTGGTTAATACGGTAAAGGGTTATGCCACTCACGAGTCTCAAGCTTTTGAGAAAGTCTCACAGGCTCGTTCTATGGCGATGCAAGCTGGCACTCCAGCCCAAAAGGGAGAAGCTGAGAATATGCTCTCCTCGACACTCAAATCTCTTTTTGCTATTTCTGAAGCTTATCCAGAATTGAAAGCTAATACAAACTTCTTGCAACTGCAAGGTGAGCTTTCAGATACTGAGAACAAGATTAGTGCTGCTCGTAGGTTCTACAATGGTAATGTTCGTGATTTAAACACAAAGATTCAAATGTTCCCAGGTAACTTAATTGCCGGTATGTTTGGTTTTATCCAAATGGAATTCTTCCAGCTTGAAGATGGTGCAGCTGAAAAAGAAAATGTGCAAGTGAAATTCTAATAACTTATGCAAGATAAAAATTTTTGGTTTTTCGGTTCAAAATTAAATACAGCACTTTTACTTATTCTTATTATTCTTATGATAATTGCTTTGAATTTTATGTATGGGAATAGGGAATTATTTCAAAAAGCTGTGGAAAAGCAAGAAACACAGCTTTCTAGAATTTTAATTAGTGGTAATACAAAAGACCTTGTTCTTTTAAATGTACAACCCGGTCAATTAGTTAGTGGTAAGATGAAAGTTGCTGGCTCTGTGCAGGGTGCATATTTCTTTGAAGCGAATATCGGAATAAATATTCTAGATGCGAATAAGAGTGTTATAAAGAGAGGTAATGGTACAGCTACTACTGAATGGATGACAATAGACCCTGTCTCATTTACTGCTGATGTTGACTTTACGGGGCTTACTAAAGGTCCTGCCTTTTTAGAAATTCATAATGACAACGCTTCAGGATTAAAAGAAAATGATAAAAGTATTTTGATTCCAATCGTTATTAATTAAATGGCTACAATATACACACACCAATCTGAAAATACGAGGAAGACATGGCTACTTATGAGCGGGTTTTTAGTTATTGTTATCGCTCTTGGTTTCGTCTTCTCGCAAATTTATCACAATCCAACGATTCTATATTTCTTTGTTATTTTCTCAGTAGCAATGAATATCGTCGGATATTGGTACTCTGATAAAATAGCTCTTTCTATCGCTCACGCTCGGCCTGTCACACGTGAAGAGTTTTTTGATTTATATAATATAGTCGAGAATCTGGGAATAACTGCAGGTCTTCCAACACCTAAAATATACGTCATAGAGGATCCTGCCCCAAATGCTTTTGCAACGGGGCGCGACAAAGACCATGCAGTAGTGGCGGTCACGACAGGTTTACTTTCTATTATGAATAAGACTGAGCTTGAAGGTGTCATCGCTCACGAAATGAGCCACATAGGTAATAAAGATATGTTAGTCTCTACCATTGTGGTTGTGCTTGTGGGTTTTATTTCAATAGCTTCTGATATGCTTATTCGCTCTACAATTTTCGGTGGCAGACGTAATGATGACAGAGAGGGTGGGGGACTTTTTATGATTGTCGGCATTGTTTTATCCATACTAGCTCCAATACTAGCGACTCTTATACAACTCGCGATATCACGTAAACGAGAGTATCTAGCTGATGCGACCGGCGCTCTTCTTACTCGTTACCCAGAAGGACTAGCTAGTGCTCTCGAGAAGATTGGCAAATATGAACGCCCAATGATTAATCAATCTACAGCTATTGCACACTTATACATAGCTAATCCATTTGGTTCTAGTAGTTTTGGTAAAAAAATCGGTGGATTATTAAGCACTCATCCACCAATAGAGGAGAGGGTGAAGATTTTACGGGAAATGTAATATTTCTATAAATTTTTATTCATGGTATAAATTAAAAAAGCTTTGAATAAAAGACTAACTTCTGATATGATAGTCCCGGATGTTCTTTTCGAATGCGGAATAATTATTAATGTCCGCGAGACATACGCTCGAGAGTAAGACTCTCGGGTTTATGTTTTGGATGGGTCGCATAGAGGCCTAGTGCGCACGCTTGGAAAGCGTGTAAGGTGTCAAAGCCTTCGGGAGTTCGAATCTCCCTCCATCCGCCAAAAAGAAAAACCCTTTCGGGTTTCTTTTTGGCGGTGTGTATTGAACAAAGTTCGAACCTTTTTTGAAATGAATCCTGACGAAGAAATCTGAAACAATGCGGACGAAGTTTTGCGGAAACAATTTTCTGGGGAGGAAAGGATTTGGCAAAACTTCGGTTGATTCCTTTTTTCTGAATTCGGATGTCGCAAGCGGAGGAGGGTGAGAAGCAGAGCTTCGCAAGGCCGGAATGAGCGAAGGCGAATGAGGTGGGGTAGCGGAATTTTCCAGCAGGAAAATATCCGTGACCTGGGAAGGAATCCTCCGCTTGCTCCTCTTTTTGTTTTAGCGAAATTCTGGTGGGCTATAAAATTGATAAATATATAATATACCAAACTGGTATATTCCACAATAGGTTATATTATGTTAATATACTTATGTCGAAAACATATTCACAGAAAAACAACCACTTACTCGAAAAACTTCGTTCTGCTCGGCT
>Ga0163148_10004393_pt1 | contig 14770 bp, 12 predicted proteins | sample OliLakLV19MP7P2_FD_148606 | JGI IMG/M metagenome (GOLD analysis project Ga0163148, IMG submission 148606) | Freshwater microbial mat bacterial communities from Lake Vanda, McMurdo Dry Valleys, Antarctica- Oligotrophic Lake LV.19.MP7.P2 | ecosystem: Environmental > Aquatic > Freshwater > Lake >...
TCATCATCATCATCATCATCACCATCATCATCATCATCATCATCATCATCATCATCATCATCATCATCATCATCATCATCATCATCATCATCACAGACTTTCTGTTTCTTCCCGTTTCAACAACAAAACAGTGTTCACAAGTTCCAGGACAGTCTAAGTCAGAAGGGATGGCAGTTTTCACAAAAGCACATTTGTGACGTTCCTTCTCTAGCTAGCAGGAGTCTTCATCACCGATTCCGAGGAGGATGCAAACAAAGGGAGTTGCTTTCACTCGCTGCACCTAGCTAGCTAGGAGCTACAAAGTTGTTGAGTTTGGCCAAATGCTACAGTCAGCCCAGTTTCACACATGTGATGCTGAAATCATAGTGACTGACTGGAGGATCTCGAGACTCGCAGGCCCACGCACGAACGACCCGGCACACGTAAAAAGGGAGCGCACTTTATCCATCTGAACGCAGCGTAACTGGAGGACGTCCAGACGGAGCGAATCGATTGAATCGATTCACCTTAGCTTTTGATGAAGATCTACATGTGCTTCAGAATCATTTTGTACAGTAGAATTCTGTAGAGATTGTACGTGGGCAGGCCGGCGCAAATGGATCATTGTCACTCACCCAAGAAGAATGATGATCAACGCATCGCGTGATGGAGTGCCGGAAAACCTCAGTTCTGGTTGTTCTACAAAATTGGACATTGTGTATAAAAGAAACTTGTCATATAGCACGACCGAAGAGAGTATAATAGTATTTTATTAGACAACATCTACCACCACTACGTAAATCACAAGAAGAAAATCAAAACGAAACAATGGCCAAGACCGGCGGCGGGGGATCAGCTTCTGCTGCTTCTGCTGCTTCTGGAAAAAAGGCGGCGGCCATTCCTCGCAAGAAAAAAACTACCGTGAAACATGCCGTGGGCAGCAAAAAATCCGAAAAAACGCCTGCCAGCGGAGCTGGCGATGACAAGAAACCAGCCGCTGTGGAACTGGAAAAAGTACCCGCGGTTGGCAAAATCATGGCGTGGAGGCACAAATTGTTGTCTACTTCCAACAGTGCGGCCTCCAAAAAGAAAAAGGCGGCTCGGTCCACCACCATGACGTGGTCCCAAGTCCAAGAGCAAGAGCGTGGCTTACTAGCTCCGTATACGCTGCCGCTAGAAGAAAGCACGACGAAAGAAGACGACGAGTCAGAAGACTGCTCTTATTTTTGGCCGTCGGCGCTATTTTTCAATGCCACGTATCCAAAGGGCATTTTGGTGGAAGCCGAAACTTCTTCTTTGGATGCTCCGTCGCCAGTGGCGTCTAGCAACAGCAAGAATAAAAAACGCAGAGCAGCTGCCGCTGCAACTCCGACGAATGATAGCAGCGCTGCTCCAACGCCAACCGTCCTTCCCAAGATGGACAATTATTTTGCGTCTCGCAATGGATATTCTGCGACGCCTGTCACGGATGGACATCGCTATTTGCCGTATCTTTCCCCGCTGGAAGCCAAGTTGTGGGGACACAAACACGCTTCTCACACGGCGGTGGCACGACGATTTCCTGCCGAAGTCTTGCGATTGTTGGGGACGATTACCTTGGAAATTGAAGAGCAAATCGTCGAGGAACCCAAGAAGAGTTCTACCACGAACAAGAAAAACAAAAAGGCCCCCAAAACCAAGAAATCCAGATCCAAAAATGATTTTGCCGCCTTTTGCGCCGCCGCAAGGAAGAACACGACAAGTGGAGTTACTCCATTGCCTCCGGAAATTTATCAGTGGCAACAGAATAAAAAAAGGACATGGGATTATTGTCGGACACGAAGTCCTCCCCTTCGATTTACGCAACGAGTTCGACGCATTACACACAAACAGGCATGGGGAGAAGCTCACGTGGAAGCCTTGCAACAAGAAAAACAACAAGAGACAAATTCTGTCGTGGATACGGCTGCCACAGACGCACCAGACGATAGGAAGAAAGCAGCGACCCCAAAAAGTGGCACCACCAGCAGACCATCCCGCAAAAGTCGTCGTGCCACCGAAATTACGCAACAATGGCATGCCATTCAAAATTGTGATCCCATCATGGAGACGTGGGACGGTGATGATGGACAAGTGGCCACGGGCAATGGCGACCCCCATTATGTCATGCTCGAGCCTCTGTTGAAGTGGCTTGAATATGGTATTGACGAAAAGCGATTGGTGGACACTTGTCAAGACAAACAACAAGTCTTGTACAATGGATTGACGGTTGTCCCCAATTCGGCCTTGGAGATTTTATATGCCTTGATCAATCTGACGGATCCACAAACGGCTCTCTATGGCATTCCTTTGGCTGCCGTCTATGCTCGAATGATACCTGTTACGACCACGACTACTACTGCCGCCGCAACAGCAGCCACGAACAAGAAAAGAAAGAGTAGTGCCAACAAGAAAGGAAAATCCAACGATCCACCAGTCATGACAACGACGTGGAAAATTCAAATGGGTGTGTATATGCATCGTCTTTTGCCAGAAATTTTCACGTCGCAATCCTTGCACATTGTCATGTCGGCTCTCGATGAGGGGTCCTACAAAATTACCCAGCCCATTCGGTTGCCACCCCAAGGACCTGCTGTCTTTCAATCCAGTCCCTATCCCAAAGTGGATACAAGTGTCTTGGAAGGATTTGATCACGGACACGATGGTGCTGCTGCCGCTGGTACGACCAGCCACCGCCGTCTCAGCAATAGCAGCGGTAGCGGCAGTAGCAGTGACGACAGCAGTGTCGAAATTATTGATGTCGATTTGGAAGGAGGAAGTCGTGATGAATTGGTTCTGTCGCCCTTTTCCACCAAAGGATTGCTCAAATTGTTGGAAAATAAAGGATGTGATGTCTCTCGTGTAAGTGTACTCACAAACTCGTATTCGACGACGCAAATGAAACAGAAGTAACAGTTGTGAACTGATTCATTCTCAACCCTTCGATTGTTTTTTCTTTTGTCGTTTTCAAACACGCTAATTAATAATCCTACACCATAACAGTGGCCACAAATTGAACACCAATTGCAAGGCAAATTCCAATTGGATTTGCTGTTGCATCAGCAGCATGCGATTTGTTGGATGATCCAGATGGAACACTTGGAGGGGGCCTTTGGAATCAATTCCTTGCTGTGGGAACAACGGACATTTCCAGACGGAGGTCATTACTACTACTCGCCCGCCCTGGGTCAAATGCGATTGGGGGCTCCTCCACCGCACATGAAGGGAGGAATTTTATGCGACGAACAAGGTGCGTACAGTATTTTGGTCGGATCTGGCGGCTGATTTTTTCGGGCATACGCGTTTTGTGGCAAACCCAACTTATCACCTTCACTTTTTTCTATGTTGCCAGGAATGGGGAAAACGGTTGAAGTTTTGGGACTCATCATGGCCACATTGCCAGAGCTGAAAGAGCGCGTCGAAAAGCACCAAAAGGCGAAAACTACATTTGACGGCGACTCCTACTACAGCGCGGAAAGCAGCGACAGCGACAGTGACGAGTATGTGGCACACACGACGTTGATCATTGTGCCACCTGCTCTTTTGGCACAGTGGTTGCACGAAATTGAAAAGGCTGTGGGAAAACGTACCTTGACGGTATCCATGCTCGTGGCGCAAAATGGAAAATTGGTGCCCTGTTTGCCGCCTCGCGAACAGAATGGCCACGACGTTATTGAATTATCGGATGATGATGACGTAGACGACTGGGACAGAGTGCAAGCTTCCGATATCATTGTCACGACATATGCTTCCTTGGACAAAAAATGTTGCTCCCGTGTACTACAAACAGTTCAGTGGGGCCGTGTTGTGTTGGACGAAATGCAGGAAATTAGAAGCAGCACAACCCAGATTGCCAAAAACTGCGAAAAGCTCCAATGCGACCGTCGATGGATGCTCAGCGGGACTCCTATTTTCCAGGGGGTTGGAGATTTGAGAGGAGAGCTCAACTTTTTGAGACTGGAGCCTTTCGGAGCGAACCTGGAGGACGGTTTCTTTAAATTTGCGATTCAGGATCCGTGGGACAGAAAGGAACCACGCGCCGTCGAAATGTTGCGTACTCTCGGTTTGGTTGCCTTGCGACGATCCAAAGACATGACTGTTGCGGAAACTGGCACGGCCTTGTTGGATTTGAAGCCTTTGACTGTCGAGTTTATTCCGGTGGAGCAGACGCCCAGTGAGCGTGCTCTATATTGTTTCATCGAGTATTTGGTTGCTTGCGAGCTCCAACAAGCAAATCGTGACAAGAAAAACAACAAGATCGTCTCCCGTATCGCCATATGGTTCCCTGAACTGCCAGGAGGACGCACAGGATCGTATTTGAAGGCTGCCGCCAAGTCCCGAGCTCTCTGTCTCCGCCTTCTTCGGGAAACTTGCATAACTCCAATGCTACTGAACGGTGGATTGGGAGTTCCTTCCCAGCTTGCAGCTATCGACAAGTTGATGACCAGCCACCATCGCCGCGAGCAGTTCAAACAGCCTGCAAGGGATGACGATGGGTGTGGGGCACGCAAACGAGCCGGAAAAATTCCTGTCATGTCATGTGAACGAGCTCAGAGATTCTTGACGCAGCACACGGACGCCGCCCGCACAGACGATGATTTTGTCACGGACGTTGCTTTTGGTGGGGGTCGTGGGGTAAGCAATCGTGACCGTGCTACCGAGTCGGCGGAAGAAAAATGTGTAAGCGCCAGGGAAAAGATTGTCGAGGCAGAGAAGCTCCTCGCTGATGCGTCCAAGAAGCGAGCTACTGCGCGTTGGCACTGGGCATTAGAAAAGATCACTTCCGGAGCAATGAATGGAGGAGGCACATTTTCGGGACTGTGGAAGTGGCGTCGGATTGTCTACCTTGCCATGAAGAAGCAGGCGAGGGCAAAGAAGACACCCAGCAGCAAGAAGGCAGTAAAAATATCAGAGACGTTGGTGCGTGGTTGGAGGCCCTCGCCTTCGTTTGTGAAGGACCTACACAAGAGGCGTCCGGATTTTGCTTGGGCACAACCCCACTCCCTACTGGCCATAAATATACCCAAGGAAGTGACCCCGAAAGAGCTCGCAACGGCTGTCCGCGAGTCAGTGAAGCTAGTGCCTAGTGCAGGTAAAGAGCAAGCTGAGATAACAACGAAGCTTTCGGAGCTTCTCGAATCGAAGAACAAAAGCAAGAAAGCCAAAGAAGAAATTAAGGAGCTACAGTCAAAGTTGGAGGATATCGAGGGTAATATGGACGAATACAAGAGGCATGACTTGAAAGTGCCAACTGTCACCAAGGTCCGGGAACGGAAGCATGTCAAGGGCGCTTGGAAAGCAATTATTCATTTCGACAACACCAAGGACGCTCACAAGGCAATGGGCATTTTCAATCGCGCGAACGGATTCCCGTTGGCAACCCGCCGTGCAATTCCTCACATCACAGCACTGAAGAAGCACGCCGAAGAGAAAGTGGCGCAGATGGAGGCTGAATTCAAGGTCCACCCATCTTCAAATAACAGGCTCAAACACAAAGAGGCAGAAAAAGAGTTGGCGGAAATAAGCCTTGGACTACGCCTTTGTACCGAATCCAGCAAAGCGTCAAAGAGAATCGAGGACGAGACGATTCGCGAAGAAGCGGGAACTGGTCATGCTCACGTGATCGTTGAGAAAGCTTTAGGTCGTCACAGAGCGGTTGCGAAGACTAGTGTCAATAGTGTTTCAGCTCTTGAAGATTCTGTGGAGGAAATCATCCAGGCAAGCAATGTCGAATTCCTACGTCAAAAAGGTATCGTTGCGAAAGAGAATAGAGTTCTGAAGAAATTGTCGAGCGCTTTCAACAGCCAAGTGTCGGAAAAGACTCAACAACTCTCAGCTTACGAAACGCTTGAGATTCTTGCCGAGGGTGACATTGAGACGACAGAATGCTGCATCTGCCTTGGGCATCTTGGTTCGGAAGAGCATGACGACGAGGTGGAGGGGGCCGTTGCTGCAGCTCGACGCTTCTTCAAGAAGAGCTCGCCTGCGAAGAAGCACAAGTCGGTTTCCATTTCAATGATCAAATGTGGCCATCTCTTCTGCACCAAATGTATCACCGATCAAGTGCACAATCACGTTGCCTCCAATATGTCTATCAAGTGCCCTGTTTGCCGCAAGGAGTTCAATCTAGGACTGGATACCGTGCAAGTCGATCCATCTCTGAAAGACGAGCGGGAGGCGCGCAAAAAAGAGCGCGAAGCCGCCAAGGAACTGGTCCGCGAGGCTAGCATCTTGCTAGAAGAAAGTCACGGGCATCTTGATGCTCAAATGTGGCGCGCCCTTTATCTGGCATTTGACTTGCCTACCAACGTGTCCCAAGGAGGCAGCCAGAAGTTCCCTGCAATCGACAGAGAGTTTCTGGCGCATTTACGCAGCGCCACGAGCATGCCCATCAATTGCATGCCAAGGGACAACCCAGCTCCGGGAAGCGTCAAAGGTGCAGGAAGGTGCAGCAAAATTCAAAAGCTGTTGGAAGACTTGTCGACCAAGGAACGATGTGTCATTTTTTCATCCAACAAGAACTGCTTGATGCATCTTCGCACGATTCTTCGCGAAGATAAGATTGGTTGCCAGGCCATCTATACCGGACAATCCACTGACGATTTGAAGTCCGCCGTGTCCAAATGGGAGGAAGACGGAGAGAAGGCATCCGACCCTCCTCCCTATCCCTGCTTGTTGGTCCAGGCTGGAGCTGCCGCAGCCGGCCTAACCCTCACGGCTGCATCCAAAATGTTTATCATGGAACCATTCCTCCGGCAAGAGGAAGAGAAGCAGGCATACGCCCGTTGCCATCGCTATTCGCAGAAGCACAAGGTCTCTGTCAAGGTTTACTATACCCCTGTAAGCGTGGAATCGAGACTCTTGGAGTGGAGACAAGGAGCAAAGAAGGCTTTGGTTGGATCTGAAAAGGATGATGGTGATGATTTGGGCAACTACGAAAAGGACACGAAGATTGTTTTCCACGATATGGCAGAAGGCGACAGTGACGAAGAGGCGGAAGAGGAAGACGAGGACGCTTCTTATGCGGGTAACTCGGACGATGAAAACAGTGGTAGCGGCAACGACGACGACGAGAAAGATGACAAAAATCATGATGTTGCGCAGGCAGAGTTTCTATTGTGTCTCAACGACTAGGCTCCTCCTCGCTGAATTTCCTTATCATCGGCATCATCGGTATTTTTCTACGCTATCAGGCACCGCTTAGAGCCGTCCCATTCCTAGCATTAGTTTCGATATGCAGATACTAGTGTCTGTGTGGATTCTTAAAATACCTTTAGAACATCTATATCTACAGCTGCTTGTTTGGTTCGTTTGGAAGCCGACGGGCATAACATAACCACCCCTCGGGGTGAGATTCTCCATTTCCTGGTAGTTCCCTCAGTACTATGTCTTCCAGTAGATGATAGGTGCTTTCGGGTAAGAGTACTAGTACGCCAAAGGAAACTCGAGACCGGCCTAACATGAAACGAACGAAGGCGTCGTAAGAAATATCCACGAGGAAAGCCTGGCCAATTAATAGAATCACGAGCATAGCGGCGGCACACTAAAAGAAAATCAAGCAGCGACTCGATAAAGTTCAGAGGATAACCATTTACAAAAATTACCAACCCTATTGTCGTCGAAGCCGAAGCCGCGCCTGGACTTGGGCTAGGTCTTGAGATGGGTCCAAATAAGAAGAATAGCGTGCTTGGCGTTGTTGTGGTTGTGGTGAATTGCAATTTTTACCATCCTCGTGACAAGGAACATTGTGCTCCGTCCAAGTCCCAGGAGTGGCCCAAACAATTTCATGTTCAATTCCCAAAATATTTTCTCCCAGTTGAATGTGGAAAAATCCTTTTCGTCCCCAGTACTCTCCCCAACTATTTCGGACAATCCAATATTCATTTTTTGACGTGTTGTCGACACCCCATCCCACAATGGAAACAATGTGTGTATTGTGTTTGTCGGCCGTGGCATTGGTATAAACGCCTCCATGATATTCGTGCAAGGGTTGACCATTGACGCCGGCGGCCACGGGTCCTCGCGCCAGTACTTCGGCCTTGATTTGATGGACACTGTCGTCGTTGAGACGAATGTTGCCATATTCTGCTACAGTCGCATTGGGAATGTTGGGTGCCACAATGGCACGGCACTCATTGTCAAACAATAAATACTTCATATCACAAGTTCGACAAATATTTTCGGGTGTACAAGTCGTATCCAAATGAGGACAAAATCCCAAGGTCGAATCCGAACTGCAGGCCAAATAAGGTTGACAGGTATCGTAGGCCACATATCCAAAGGTTTTGATAAATTCGTAAGTCCCCGTAGCACTTCCACCATGACAACTATAAACAAAATAATAATGATATAATTCCAAGAAAAAAGAAGGAAGGAAGGACGGTACATGCAGAATGTGTAAGCAAGTCGTACGAATCAAGGCTCACAACTCGAAAGACAATACATTTTTTCTCTCTTTTGCTTCTACGATTCAATGATACAAATACTGTACTTACGATCCGGCAATATCTTGACCACAATTCAAAACGTGTTGGACCGAGAGATTAATGTCGTCACCTCCCAAAGAAGCATTTCGGGCAATTTTGATGCGATCTGCCAAGGCCGACAAGGATCCATGAGCCCTAGACATAACAAGAAGCAATTAAAATAAATGCATTCGTAATTTGGTCGAGAATCAGTGCTGCGGCCAACGCAAAATTAAAACACCAACAAATTCCAGGAATGACAACAACAACAAAATCTTCACTCACCAACACGATCCACAATATTGAGGCAAATGCTGATTCAAACTCCGCGTCAAGTAGGATATTCCACCGTGGTTTCCCCAATGGAATTCCTGGGGTAAATCTTCGGGGGCAATGTAGGTATGCGGCAAGGGCGAATGATAATCGTCGTGAACCGTATGACCCGGAAGGTGCACAATTTCGTGTGGAAACAAAGACGACGAAGAGTCCACCGCTATCGTCGCATTTGCTTTCCCTGGTACAGTGACAAGAAGAAGCAATAGAGAAAGAGAAAGCGCTTCCGCTAGTAGTAGAGATCGACAGACATACATCATGGTGCAATCTACAGTAATAATTTATTAGGTTTGAGGTTGTGGTTGTGTTGGAAGGAATCAATGCTTGTTCTGGTCGACCATGGTCGAGAGAGGACGTCCGACCATCAATTATGACGTTGAAACTGATGTGGAGCAGATATGCGTCATAGCCTTCGTTCTGTTCAAGTTGCACACTTGTTCTCAACTGAAGGAAAATTGTGCAGCGAGAGCTGTTCGATTTTTGCACAACTAACCCCTATGCAAATCCACTCTTTAAGTAGTTGGAAAATGGAAGGGATTTCACTAAGGGGTGCAGCAGAGCATGCTGGATGGTGACATTTATGTGTGGCACAGCCAGTCGGCTCACTCATCGCTTCGCTCCTCGCTCTCCCCTGGAAGGTGGAACTTTGGCCCCGGTGTGACATGCAACTCTAAGCAAGCTTTCTTTTCTTACAATGTCTCTAATGAAGCTGTTTTAGGTCGGAAAACATCTTTTCTACAGCCATTCTGTGTATGTCACTTCTTGCATGTTTTAACATGGTTTTGGATGAGACATTTTTGGCTTCATGCTGACTTCCTTAAATTGCCTAGTGTGCACTGTTTTTGCACAGTGAGGGCCTGCAAATTTTTTGCACAACTGGCCCCTTTACAAATCCCATCTTAAAATTGTTTGAAAATCAAACGGACTACAATTCCAAGTGCACCTCAAACCTAACTGACAACTTAGGCACCTAAACGCAGACATCGCCCACATCAAAACATGCTTCAAAGACATCCCTTCGGAAGTCTGTAAAAGACCACTGGTGTCGAAACTGAAAATAATCATGAAAAGAACAAGAACTTGTTGCTGAACAACATCTGCTCACAACACTTTCAAGCTCTGCAACTCTTCAGTCTCATCACTAAAACAATTTCAAAACAGATTTAACAACTGCAACGCTGCAAAGAAGCCAAAACACTTGAACAACCAATGGACAACAGCAACAACCAATGAAACAGAAAGAGAACAATCTGCTTCTGTGTTGGGTGTTCCAATCTCTGGCTAAACCTGTCCACACTGACAGATTCATGAAAAACATCAAAGACCAATGCAATCGTCAATGGCTGAGAGTGTCTATTTCTTGCCACAGATTCACCAACCTTAGAGAGATTTACCAAGGCAATCTGTCCAGAAACCCTCTGTTGGCATGTCATTCCCACACTTTGAACTCTTGCCTGACAATGGCAGAGCTGGAAGAGCTGCCAGTCGTGCCTGACAACAACAAAGCATGCAAGCATTCAACAGTGGTCTGCAAAGTCAAGTGCAACATCACAGGAAAGTGCACAAAGGGAAAGCCAAGCAAACATTTAAACACAGAATGCAGCAGCACTTCAGTGAAGTCAAAAACTTGCAACACTTGGTGAGAAATCAAACTCACTGCATGCCATGCAACTCAATTCCTCGACACAATCCAATCCAAAGACATCCAGCACAATGGCGTCAACTGCAGCATCATTTGACAAGACGACCCCATCAGTGCAGTCAAAACTTTCACAAGAAAAAACATGTGCCCTGCGTGTTAGGAAAAGAACCATAATTCTAAAAGAATCAGCATCCAATTCACAACTTTGTGTCAACTCTAACAACAAAACATGTGCTGCATCGATCCGTTTTCAGAGTTCATGGCTTGGTTTTTAGGGTGGCATGGTTTTCAGGACTTTGGATTAGTTTTCAGGATTGATGGCTTGGTTTTCAGGATGGTTTCGTTTTCAGTACTTTGGATCAGTTTTCCGGGTTGGTGGCTTGGTTTTCTGGGCACCTTGGTTTTCAGGACTTTGGATCAGCTTTCGGGGTTGATGGCTTGGTTTTTCAGGGTGGTTTGGTTTTCAGGACTTTGGATCAGCTTTCAGGGTTGATGGCTTGGTTTTTCAGGGTGGTTTGGTTTTCAGGTCTTTGGATCAGTTTTCTGGGTTGATGGTTTGTTTTTTCTAGGTTGTTTGGTTTTAAGGACTTTGGATTAGTTTTCAGGTTTGATGGCTCGTTCTTTAGGGTGGTTTGGTTTTCAGGACTTTGGATTAGTTTTCAGGGTTGATGGCTTGTTTTTTCAGGGTGGTTTGGTTTTCAGGACTTTGGATCAGTTTTATGGATTTATGTCTTGTTTTTTTAGGGTGGTTTGGTTTTTAGAACTTTGGATCAGCTTTCAGGGTTGATGGCTTGGTTTTTCAGGGTGGTTTGGTTTTCAGGACTTTGGATCAGTTTTATGGGTTGATGGCTTAGTGTTCAGGGTGGCTTGGTTTTCAGGACTTTGGATCAGTTTTCAGGGCAGCTTGGTTTGGTTATCCAATTTTCCATAAATATGTAAAGCCTTGATAAGTCATTCAATGACACATGAGCTTGCTCACTCAACACACAAAGTTACCGCAGACATCAATAGGGCAACATTTGCCTGACTAATTTCTAACTGGAAGCACAGTGAGGAGAAGCAAAAAATAAATTGTTCCCAGTTTTTCCCCAAACCACTAGCCGAAAAACAATTCCAATAGTTTACTACAATCAGTCACTCTTTGCTGTTTAGTATGACTTGTTGATCATCGTCATTAAGTTCGAGATAGTCTAACATGATGAAAGCTTCGCAGCAATGCTGGTTGACACCTACAGCGCTGCAGCGGCACACATGCAATGTAACTATTGTTGTTCAGATGGCATGGTGGAGACGAGGGACGCCTCTCGTTCGTGCTGGTGCCCATGGGGCTCAATGTAAAAATAGATTCCTATGAAAAATGTGATTATAGCCAATTGGCATGACATGCGAAACCAGGAATCAACACTTCTTCCTTTTCCTTCTTTTCCCTCTCCCTCCCACCACACCTACGCCAAACCCAACCAAAACTTTATACCGGGCCGGACCAGTATTCCGATTCATTCAATACAACTGAACTGTCACTGCAACTTTCATCTTCGTCGTCACTGCCACTGTCATCTTGCTCGTCACTGCTACTGTCATCTTGCTCGTCATTGGTTCGCTGCACAGAGAATGAAGGAGTAACAATCGGCGCGAATACCGCTCGAGCGAAATGCTCAGATCTCTTCCTGTCGTAGTAATCGAGCCATTTCCAACAAGCAAAGCGAATTCCAAACACACGTAGCATCATCCGAACAGCGCGAGTCATTCGCACAGATTCTTGGTTTAGAATCTTGACTCCCAGCACGGCTATCTTCTTTTGTTCTTCTAAAACTCTATCTTTATCAGTCAAAGCTCTCTCTTCTCCTAGTAGACCTATTAGATCAAGAGATTCTTGGGTGCTTTCGTAACAATTTTCCCAGGCGTGCTCAAAGGGTTCCCAGCCATCAGCGCCCATAGCCGCGCAATCTACCCCACCGAACAATGGAGAGAATTTGACGCTGTTTTCTATCTGTATTCGCGATAGTATAGAATAATCAATCCCAAAGTCAACCTTGGACTCGTACATCTGATGAAAGCTGCTGCTTTTACACCAATTTGCAAATCCAATATGAAACTGCAGCCCAGGATGTTCCTTCACGAATTCGATGATTATTTTCATGCAACTCTCACCAGGCGCTCTGCTAATAGCAATCACAACATCGGTTGCTGATTCTGGTACTGGTGTATTCCACATCCACTCCAACATTTCCATCGCTCCGTGCTTCTCTCGAGTTTTGAAGACATGGCGAGTCCCCGGACATAACTCAAGCTTATTATCGTCCAACCAATGAGGTCTCATGAACCCACATACGAGATATGTTAAATCACTCTCCAGACCAGCCGGACCAAAGAACTTGATCCATTCCGACGGGAGTTGGTGAATGGCAGCCTCTTTCTCTATGAGCCTACTTATTTTTTTCAGCTTGCCTAGCTTCTCCTTTCCAGACTCGGCCCTTGCTGCTTCCAAAAGTTTTTTCTGGATTTCTGTAATGAGGTTATTAGCGATCTTCTTTTGCTGCTCGTCCGTCATCGTTTGCGTCAAAATTGTTGAACAATGCTGTGCCCTTCTAGCCTGCTCGTCTGCGTTCAAGACCTTGCTTGTCTGCCATGCAAGACTTTTGTCATTATGATTATGATTCTGATGATGTAGTCCAGAACGTCAACTCCTATAGTCAAAGCAGCTTACCGTCAAGCCAAGTTAAGTTACAGTAGAGCCAGTGACCCGACTGACAACAACAACGGAATGAATCTTCCTCCGCAAAAAGAATGATTATCAACACTCTGTGATAGGCTCAACTCCCACCGGTGAGAGTTGAGCCAGCATAGCTCCTGTAAGTAATTTTATGTGCTTTCATTAATTAGTGGAGCATACATTTGAGTGAGTATTAGATTCTTAATTGTGAGGGAATCTGAGCGGGTTAAGAGCAAGTGTGAGACTGAGCAATAGACACAAGCTAAGTTAAGACTCACACAGCGCTTATTACTCCATCATTACAATTAGGACGTCTACATACTACTACCTACTACGCACACACAACTAACTATTAGTCTAGCTATTGGTCTCTAGTAGTCTAGTAGAATCGACACAATATGCAAGGAAAAGTGCACACAGTTTAGGTCTGTTTGCACTTGTCAGGATACTCAAAACGTGGCATGCGATGATGGCGACAATAATCTGAGCAAAAAAAACGGGCAGTTACATTGGGTGGCGTTTCCATCCGTGCTCTTTCTTGGCAAGGCGCATCCTTGCTACGTGTCTTGTTGATTTGCGTTTACTTCCCCCCCCCCTGCTTTGCAGATCAGCCAGTGGCCAGCTACTATTCAAGATGCGGTGCTTCACGGTTATTAACCAGAGATTAAAGATAAGGAGCACTTGAGGCTACGGTCTTGTAACAACTGAATTTATTAATTGTAAATGTATGCCCATGCCTAAACTACGACTGCCATCACCTCTCCAGGAGACTGTTAAAAGTACATTCGTCGTATGCCGGCATGTGCCTCGTTTCTTGCATCCTGGGGTGTGTAGATTGAAAGGTTACACGAAGACGTACTTCTCTTCCAGCTAAATACATCTGTCGCCTTTTTAATTTCGTTTGCAATCTTCCCTTTTGCGGCGACATTATTGTTGCTTTCGTCTCCAATGTTCTTGTTCTGGGCAGTAACCAACCTAATCATGCCCATTACTGGCCAACCAACACAGTGCAATGTACAAACCAACGATTTGAAAGGCCAAGGCGATAATCCCCCACAAGACTCCCACACATCGTGGCAAACAAATGGGACACATTTTATGACACGCATCGGCATCGCTTCCTTCGGCGGTTCGCGTAATGCAATCATCGTAAATATCCCGGACCGAATACACACCAATGAAGACACCATAATACAAAACCACATATTCAATGAGGGGTGTAAAGACCAACCAATCAATGACCATACATCCCACGGTAATAATGGTAAAGCCCAAGGACAACCACACGACCGTCGAATTGGGTGAATACCGCAAACTAATCAAGAGGGCGGCGGAAAAGATGCATCCCGCCACCGTGGCACCAATTCGATGTCCACTCAGGGCGACAAAGGCGGCGCCCCAAAAGGCACCACCGACATATCCCGCCGGAATAATGAGGCAACGACACCCGCCTGTGTACTTGGCCACACCACCTAGTATGATATAATATGAGTTAGAATAAGCCATAAAAAAGTGAGTATTTGGAACGTATCTTTGTCCCACAAGCAACACTAGGACAACTATTTCATCACTACTCATACAATACACTATTGTATATATATATATATATATATATATTTT
>Ga0163148_10004396_pt1 | contig 14762 bp, 16 predicted proteins | sample OliLakLV19MP7P2_FD_148606 | JGI IMG/M metagenome (GOLD analysis project Ga0163148, IMG submission 148606) | Freshwater microbial mat bacterial communities from Lake Vanda, McMurdo Dry Valleys, Antarctica- Oligotrophic Lake LV.19.MP7.P2 | ecosystem: Environmental > Aquatic > Freshwater > Lake >...
GCCGCTTGTATTGACCGTTAGTGGCAATAACTCGTACTCAGCCCCCGTTCCAATCAGGTCCGAAATGTCTGTGCAACTGCGCAACAACTCCGCGCCCCGCGGGTCATTGGGCATCAAATAGGTGTAGCGGCGGTACCAGTTCACGGCGTCGGCACATTTGCCATTGGCTTGCAGTGCCTGAGCATAGTACAGCACAAACTCCGGCAAAATGTCTTGCTGGTCTACCGCGGAAGCGTAATAAGGCTCCGCCTTACCCAATTGGTTGGTCAGCCGATAGCATTCCGCAAGCCGCAAACTCGCCTCCATGCCATTCGGCCCCTTGGTCAGCTCTTGGTAGAGGGGAATAGCCTCCTGGAACGCCATGCCCTCAAAGAGGATCTCCGCCTTTTTAAAAGTGCCCGATTGCGCGAGGGAAGGGCCCCTGAGCGCTGCCGCAAACATTAAAAAAAACAAAAGTCGGTGTGTCATGAGCAGGCTACAAAGATAGGCAGGCCGCGCGATCCCGCCCGAAAACTACAAACGGTGGATAAATTGTGCCACAATAAACTGGTGGGATTGAACTTTAAGCGTGAACTTGCCTCTCCGGCTAAGGTTAGACATCAACATGAAAACGACACTATTGGACCCTCTGCGCAGTGAATTGCCCGGCAAAAGCTTTTTTGTCGCCTTGACCTTCGTGGACGGTTCCGGCAACTTGCTTGACCAGCACCAGACCTCTGGTACGGTGGAGAGCCTTACGGAAGACGGGTTTCTGTTGCTGCGGCAACAGGACGGCTCGTTGTTTCGCCTCCCTGCCGATCCGCAGATCATCCGCAGCGCCACTCCCGGCGAATACCGGGTGCGCAACAGCGGAGCCCGGGTACTCAATCCGGACTATTTGGGGCAGTGGGAAGTCACGGTCCGCACTGCTGGCGAGTTAGAGCGTTACCGCGAAGGCGGATTTCCCTTGCTGGTGGCCAGCTAGCCCTGGCATGAGTCGGTTGAGGTCTTTTTGGGCGTTGTACGTTTTCGTCGGCTTGCTGGCGGCCGTGGCCTCGGTGCAAGGGCTAATGCTCGGCAGCAAAACCTTTGAAGGCGGGGGCGAAACGCTGTACACGCACTACAACAATTTCGTCATTTTTGCGCGGTCACCGGCGCACTTGTTGGCCGGTCAGAACCTTTACCAGGCCTGGCCGGAAGAGCAATACGACCTGTTTAAGTACAGCCCTACTTTCGCTTGGCTCTTTGGCCCGATTGCCCTTTTGCCGGTTTGGGCGGGCTTGCTGTTCTGGAACCTGCTCAACGCCCTGGTGCTGCTGTTGGCCTGGCAGCGGCTCCCCGTTTTTGCCACAGGTCAGCGCGCAGCCTTGGCCTGGATTCTGCCCATCGAGTTAATGACCAACCTTCAAAACAGCCAGTGCAATGCGCTCCTGGCTGCCGGCGTCATGGGCACCTGGATCGCGCTGGAGCATCGGCAGTGGTTTTGGGCCGCCGCTTTTGCTGCAGCAGGGCTGTTTCTGAAGGTCTACGGTTTTGCCGCTGTTGCCTTTTTCCTCTTTTACCCGGCACGGGTAAGGCTGGCGGGGTATACCCTCTTCTGGTTGGCCTTTTTAGCAGCCTTGCCACTGTTGTCCGTTTCGCCTGCCTCGCTTGCTGCGCAGTACCAAAGTTGGTGGGGGCAAATGAGCGCAGAGCGTCAGGTCGAAGTGGGTTTGTCGTTTGCCGGCGTCATTCGCGCATTCAGCGGCTGGACTCCTCCCAACGGTCCTTTTACTCTGCTAGCCGCCTCGGTCATGGCCCTTCCCGTGTTGTTTCGGTACCGCGATTGGCAGGATCGTTCTTTCAAAGTGGCGGTGTTGGCCCTGGGCCTGCTCGCGCTGGTTCTCTTCAACCACATGGCCGAATCGCCCACGTACATCGTCGCCATTTGCGGAGTAGCCCTTTGGTTTGGGCTGCCGCTGCTCGAGGGGCGGCACCCTTCGCCCGTCAGGGCTGGGGCATTAATTGCTGTTCTTGCCCTCAGTTCGCTTTCACCGACCGATATTTACCCACCGGCCGTGCGGGAAAATTTCTTGAAACCTTACGCCGTCAAAGCCATACCAGTTATTGTGGTCTGGTTTTTGCTGCTATTTGAGCTCTATTCAGGCTGGCTTCGCCCTTCCCGCCGCACGTCTGCTCCGGTATGATTTTCCAAAGAATGATCGCTGCTACAGTTTCATTTCGTTTCGTTGGTCTTAAAATTCTGCTGCCCTTCGCCTTGGCGTTGGCAGGGGTGAGTTGCCAACAGCCGGATGCCAACTCGACAGAGTCCACCAAAAGTCTGACCGCCAACGACTACATGAACGAAAGTGGTTTCCGCGACTTGGTAGACCGCTTCGAAGCACCCGACCGAAATGAGTGGCAGTGCCCCGACCTGATCCTCGATCAACTCGGCCCTTTGCAGGGAAAAACCGTCATGGATCTGGGCGCGGGAACTGGTTATTTCAGTGTGCGTTTCGTGGATGCCGGCGCCAAAGTGATCGCCGCCGATGTAGACCAGCGTTTTTTGGACTTTCTTACTCAGCGCGCGAAAGGGCTTGGCTACGGCCCCGACCAACTGCAAATGCGCCGTGTACCGTACAACAGCCCTTCGCTCGCTAAAGCCGAAGTGGATTTGTTCTTTACCTGCAATACCTACCACCACCTTGAAAACCGGGAAAGCTATTTCAAGGAAGTGAAAAACGGCCTGGCCCCGGGTGGTCGCGTGGCCATTGTAGATTTTCAAGGTGGATCCAGCCCACATGGACCGCCGCCAGCCATGCGCATTAGCGTAGAGGAAATGCAGCGCGAGTTAAAGGCCGCTGGTTTTCGCCGCGTTGCTGTTGACAGTACTACACTGCCGGAGCAGGTCTTAGTCATCGCCTGGCCTTAGGTTCAGGAGGCGCTAAGCGACGCAGCTATTTTGTTGCGGGCAATGTTTAAAATTCCCCTTTACAATCCTGTCAGAGGATATGGAAGCTGAGCCCGCCCAAATAGGCAAGCCCGGATAAATATGACTTTTAAAAATGACTTACAAAAATTACTTACAAAAATTACTCATAAATATGACCTGCAAAAGTTACTTACAAATATGACTTAGAAAATTACTCATAAATATGACTTACAAATATCTAATAAAAAATATTACAATTGTAAATGAAGGACAAAGTTCACTGTCCGACATTCTTTTTTATGACAACCGTATTCAAAAAATTGGCGACATAAAAGCAGAACCTGGCTGCAAGGTAATTGACGGAACAGGTAAATATTTATTCCCGGGAATCATTGACGGACAAGTGCATTTTCGTGAACCCGGACTAACGCACAAGGGCGACCTATATTCAGAAAGTAAATCAGCTATTGCAGGTGGCGTAACTTCTTTTATTGATATGCCTAATACAATTCCAAATGTATTGACCGTACAAATACTTGCCCAAAAATATGAATTAGCTGCACAGAAATCATTGGCAAATTACTCGTTCTTTTTGGGTGTAAATGGCGACAACATTGATGAAATTATTAACACAGACACTTCAAAACTAATTGGTGTATCAGACGATGGTTTGTATTTTACAAAAAAAGGAAATCTGTTAGCAGACAATCCTGAAACAATGGAAAAACTATTTGTTAACTGCAAATCTATTATTGCTATTCATTCAGAAAAAGAGCAAATAATTGAAGAGAATGAAAATATTTATCGTGAAAAATATGGCGAAAATGTACCTATAGAATTTCACCCATTAATAAGAAGCGAAAATGCTTGTTATGAAGCAACTGAGAGAGCAATTGCATTGGCAAATAAACACAACGCACGGTTGCACATTTTGCACTTGACAACGGAGGCAGAGACACATTTATTCCGAAACGATATTTCACTTAGCGAAAAGAATATTACAACAGAAGTATCTGTTCATCATCTTTGGTTTTCCGACAAAGACTATCCCCGTTTAGGTAATTTGATAAAATGGAATCCTGCTATAAAAACAGAAAGGGATAGACAAGGACTTTTGAAAGCATTATTGGACGATAGAATTGATATAATCACAACCGACCACGCACCACACACTTTGGAGGAAAAACAAAAGCCTTATTTTCAATCAATGTCGGGAGCACCTTTAGTGCAACATTCTTTGAATTGCATGCTAGAATTTTACAAACAAGGGCTCATTTCATTAGAGAAAATTGTAGAGAAAATGTGCCATAACCCTGCAATACTTTACCACATTGAGAAAAGAGGATTTATCAGAGAAGGCTATTATGCAGATTTAACTTTGGTTGATTTAAACAATAATTGGACAGTTGCAAAAGATAATATTTTATATAAATGTGGTTGGTCGCCATTGGAAGGAACAACTTTTACAACCAAAGTGTTAAAAACCTTTGTAAACGGGAATATGGTTTATGACAATGGAAAATTTGATGAGCGTGTAAAAGGGCAAGAATTAGTTATCACAACAGAATAGAAAACACGTATTGACAATGTTCCAAGGCAGAAAATTAATCGTTGCTACAAAACACGAGAAAGAAAAAGTAATTGCCCCGCTATTAGAGAAAGCATTGGGCGTTTCGTGTTTCGTAAATGAAAATTTTGACACGGATGTGTTAGGCACTTTCACAGGCGAAGTAGAGCGTGAACTTGACCCTATTGCAACAGCAAGGAAAAAATGCCTGATGGCAATGGAGTTAAGTAATTGCGATTTAGGTATAGCAAGCGAAGGCTCTTTTGGTCCACATCCATCTATGTTTTTTGTAAGTGCAGATGATGAGTTCTTAATTTTTATTGACAAGAAAAATAATTTGGAAATTATCGTCAGAGAATTAAGCACAGCAACAAATTTCAATGGCAAAGAAATTAGAACAGAAGAAGAACTTTTAGCATTTGCCGATGCTACAAGCTTTAAATCTCACGGACTAATTCTTCGTAAAGCAAAATCGGACAACGATAATATCATTAAAGGCATCACTGATATAAACCACTTAAAAGACGCATTCACAGAATTATTCGATAAGTTTAAGTCCGTTTATGCAGAAACAGATATGAGGGCAATGTATAATCCTTCTCGTATGAAGGTAATTGAAGCTGCAACCCAAAAATTGATAACCCAAATTAATTCACTATGCCCGCAATGTAGCAAACCGGGTTTTGGAATTACAGATGCTAAAAGAGGATTAAAATGTGGTTTATGTGGTTCACCAACCAATTCAATATTAAATTATATTTACGTTTGCCAACATTGTCAATACGTAAAAGAAGAAATGTATCCACAAAAGAAGACAACAGAAGACCCTATGTATTGCGACTATTGTAACCCTTGACAAGAACCACAGCCGCTAACAGGAGTTTTGCAAAATAGCGGCTCAATTGGTAATCTGAACATTCGGAATTCTAATAAACATTTGTACTAAATTGAAATTAGTGCTTCTAATTCCGCTTCTTCGCAAAGCCCCGAAGCTGTTATGTGTCAGCATTAGACAACACCGGACCGACAACACAATGAACCAAATAAGACAAACAATATGAACAAATATTTTTACATATCACTTTTCTACGTTTTGATTATATCTTGTAATCAAAATCAGTCTCAATCAGAGAAAGAGTACATTAGAAACCTTGAAGAAAAGAACAAGGTTTTAGAAAAAGAATTACAGGAAATAAAAAGCAAACGAGAGCCAAATAATGTTCAAGGAACGAAAAATAAGTCTAAAAATTCTAAAGATTATTTTACAATAGGTTCAACCGAAGATGAGGTAATTGAAGTTATGGGAGAACCTACAAGTTATATGGTAACTGCACCAGAAGCCAGAAAATTTCATTACGGAATAAGTACTGTCTTTTTCTATCAAAGAAAAGTTATAAGCTATGACAATTTGGAAGACAATTTAAAAGTTAGGGTAAAATAATAGACCAAACAAAATGGGCAATTCAGGACTTTCATTATTAATAATTTTTGCAATAATTGGTTTGCTTGGATTTTTTATTTACTAATTGCTCCAATTAAAAGGAAATGAAATATGCAATAGTAAATGATATAAAAACAGAAGCCATCAAAGGTATTAAAGGAACTTGTCCAAATTGCGGTTCAGAGTTAATTGCAAAATGTGGAGAACTCAAAATAAACCATTGGGCACATAAAGGAACTCGAAATTGTGACTCTTGGTGGGAACCTGAAACTGAATGGCATCGTACTTGGAAAAACAATTATCCAGCAGAATGGCAAGAAATAACATTGTTTGACGAACAAGCAGGAGAAAAACATATTGCAGACATTAGGACAATTCATAATCTTGTAATAGAGTTTCAGCATTCACATATTGACCCAAAAGAACGCTTTTCACGAGAAAAGTTTTATAAGAATATGGTTTGGGTTGTTGACGGAACTCGCTTACAAAGAGATTTTCCTCGTTTTCAAAAGGAGTTTGGAAACTTTATAATAACAAAGCAACAAGGTGTATTTTTTGTAAATTTTCCAGACGAAGTTTTTCCGAAAAGTTGGCTCAATAGTTCAGTCCCTGTAATTTTTGATTTTTGTGGTATATCCACAACTGAGCAAGACGAAATTAAAAATACATTATGGTGTTTATTACCTCAAAAGGATGTAAAACAATCTATTGTCATTGGATTAAGAAAAAACAATTTTATTCAGATAACACATAATAGAGGTCAATTATTTATTGAGACCGAGAAACCACAACAAAGACAAATAACGCCACCGCATCAAATACAACTAAAAAGAAGTGAACCTACACATTATCTTAACATAGGTAAATGGGTAAAGAGAAGACGATTTTGATTAGTAAAATATGGGTAACCTTGACAACAAAGAATGCCGAACACATAACAGCACCTGCCCAAAAAGGCGGGGTTTCGTGCTCCGCAGACACATTTGTGCAAGCCGCAAGTTCAGTTCTCCGAATGAAGTTCAGTGCTAAAAATCCCGCCCTTCGCAAAGCCCCAAAACTGTAAATTCCGGTCATAAACATTGCACACGCCTCGTATCTGCAGCTCCTGGAGATTCCACGAGGGGGGTACTTTCATCTGTACAATTTTTAAAAACTCCCCTTGTTCTTAAGCATATACTCCCACATGCGAAGAAATTTCTCAGATGACCGGCGAATTGGACTGAGATTGACGCCCTGCCTCTCCAGGTAGTCCCATTGGGAGGGCAGCAAGCCGGGGTGCGCAAGCCCCTGAATTTCTATTGGCTCGTAGGTGGAATCAGGATCAAGCGCAAAGCAACCGTCGGGACCGTAGCGTGGACGGCTGTGGTTGAGCCACCCGTTGAAATCGCTCTGGAACCCAATGCTGAAGTCAACTTTCACGGAGTCGGGAAGCGACGCGCTGTAACCTAACTCCGCGTGGGACTCTACAAAATTTTTCACGGCTAAGTAGGTGAATTGGTAAGAATCGACAGAGCCATCACAGTAAGTTTTCATACTGTCCAGCAATTGGCGGTAGTGTGCTGCGGGTTCATAGGGTTGGCAGGTGAAACCGCTGATAGGCAAGGCCACCATGCCATTGTTTCGGTAAATCTGAACCACCTGATCTTCGGTTAATGCCCGGGGTTGGTTCTGGATGGGTTTAAAGCCATCATGCGTAGACAGCGGCGGAATGCCGTTGGTCTCCATCACCTCCAGCGCATCGGCGCGGGTTTTGTCGTTCATGTGGGTGACGTCCGTTAGGATGCCGGCATTGGCCAACCATCGGATAGCATCGCGGCCGAGTGGCGTCAGGCCCTCCTCTTTGTCCAGGTTCTTGCTGGCCCCGGCGTTGATCAGGCGGGTCGCCAAACCGGGTGCAATGGCCGCACCGCCGAATTCGCAATCCACCAGGTGAACCAGCGTCACAAACGCAACGCCCTGCGCAGCCCAGAAATCCGCATCTTCCTGGCTGTTGATGAGTCGCTTTCCACCTTCAATGGAATGCACAAAAATGGTCTTGTCTGTTCGGTGGAAGAGCTCCCGTACTTCTCCCGGCGACCGCGCTACCGCAAAACGATCCGGGTGCTCTGCGACAAATTGATTCACGTATTCGATCTGCTTGAGAATAATGCTTCGGGCTCTGCGCGGGCTCAAAACGTACTCGTTGTTCAAGGATCCGGTAACCAGAATTCGCGCCCCCGGTTTTTGCTCTAGAAAATTGGCATAATTAACATTCTGGAACTGGTGCATGTAGGTAATTGCCGGAGGCTGCTCCGGATCAAAGTAAACCAGCCCTTTGCTGAAGAACGGATAGGGCACATGCATGGTGGGGTGCATCTGCATATCCATGAACGTGTAAACGGGTTGGGCAGCGGCAAAGGAGTGCCCAAGCACCCACAACATAACAAAAGTTATGCCTCGAAACTTGTCTTTCACATCGCTCAAGGTCATGAACTGAGCTTGATCAGAAACATCTCAATTTGTCGGCGATGCCGAAGTATATGCACAATGGCGTGTTCCATTAGCTGTTCAAAATCGTACTGCTGACCCGATGAAAACTTAGCCACCGGTTTAATGGCTTCTTCGTCAGTCATCTCCCATTGGTTGGTCAATGTGTCAACGGTGTAAGCCAGCATTTGATTGAGTTCAACACAGGCATCCTGTGGGGTAGAAACTTCGTATCGATCCTTACGCGAAGTTCCCTCAGCCCCGAATTTTTTTCGAAGGGAATTGGCATATCCATACCCGGAGCTGACCATATGATTCATTATGGTTTGAATGGAGCGACAATCAGGATCTTTGGTTTCAGTGTCAACTATTGCTTCATAGTCTGGCTGCTTCAAGTGCCTGACCACCTGAAGCAAATCCGCAGCAGCGCGTTCGTACTCATCCATGAGTGCGCCTACGGGGCCTTGGCGAAAGAATTTTGGTGGGGTCATGAAACATAAATTGTTCAAAAAAGTCGGAATCCTTCGTGACAATAATTCGCTCATGCTCCTTTGCAATACTTATTATAGCACGATCGGTTAATAAATGGCCATTTTAAAAGTGCGTAGTATGAATGCTGTCAAACCCTTTGTTTGATAGGAAGTCCGCTAAAAGTGGTGGCAATTTAGTATCAAGAAGGAATTTCACGCACTTAGCTTTCGAATTGTTTTCGTGTTGGCGATCATCGCCGCATAGGCAAGGCAAGCTTGAATATCCTCCTGCTCAAGGTATGGGTAGTCACGCAGGATATCCTGGAAGGACATTCCGCCAGCAAGCAACTCTAGCAATTGAGCTACTGAAAACCGCATATTGCGGATCGTAGGGTTACCCCTCATCACTTCCGGGCTACTGGTAATGCGTTCAAACAGTTCCATGGCGAAGTTTTATTCAAGTTAGTCCACAACACGCAATTTGCTCGCGTATCAATGCGCCTCCAGCCAGTTTTCGCCGGCTCCGGCTTCCACGTCCAGCGGCACACCAAGGTCGTAGGCGTTGCGCATTTTCTCGATGACCATGGGCTTGAGCTCGTCCACTTCGCTGCGCAGGGCGTCAAAAACCAATTCGTCATGCACCTGCAGGGTCATGCGCGAGCGCATGCCCAGTTTTTTCATTTCGGCCTGGATATTGATCATGGCCAGCTTGATCAGGTCAGCGGCAGAGCCCTGAATGGGGCTGTTGATGGCGTTGCGCTCGGCTTGACCGCGCAGGGTTTGGTTGCGCGAGTCGATGTCGGCGAGGTAGCGACGGCGGTGTAAAATAGTTTCGATGTAGCCCTGGCTGCGCGCCTTTTCCACCGTTTCATGCATGAACTGGCGAATGCCCGGATAGGTTTGAAAATAGTTGGTGATCAGTTCATCAGCTTCCTTGCGCGGCACCGACAGGCGCTGGCTGAGGCCAAACCCGGAGATGCCGTAGATGATGCCGAAGTTGACCATTTTGGCTTTGCGCCGCATGTCTGAACTGACGGATTCCAGGGGCACGCCGTACACTTTGGCGGCGGTGGCCGCGTGAATGTCCTGCCCGGATTTGAAGGCTTCGAGCATGGCGGTGTCGCCGGAGAGCGCGGCGATGATGCGCAGTTCAATCTGGCTGTAGTCCGCGCTGAGCAAAACATAATCTTTATTACGTGGCACGAACGCCTTGCGAATTTCGCGGCCGCGCGCGGTGCGGATTGGGATGTTCTGCAGGTTGGGATTGTTGGAACTCAGGCGTCCGGTGGCGGCAACGGTTTGGCTGAACGTGCTGTGCACCCGGTCGGTGCGCGGGTTGATCAGGCTCGGCAACGCATCCACGTACGTTGATTTCAGCTTGCCGATTTCGCGGTACTCCAGCACTTTTTGCACAATGGGAGCTTCACCGGCCAGGCGGGTCAACACGTCCTCGGCCGTAGAGTACTGCCCCGTTTTGGTTTTCTTGCCCTTGTATTCCACGCCCATTTTTTCAAACAGCACGTCGCCAAGTTGTTTTGGCGAATCGAGGTTGAATTTGACCCCGGCCAATTCGTACACTTCGGCTTCAATGCGCGCCTGGTCTTTGCCCATTTCGGTGGAATAGGCGTCCAGGAACTTGCGGTCTATGGCCACGCCTTCGAACTCCAGGTCAGCCAACACGCGAAGCAGCGGCAATTCCACGCTTTCGTACAGCGATTCAATGCCCTGTTCTTTCAACATTGGCGCAAAAACACCTTGCAATTGCAGCGTAATGTCGGCGTCTTCTGCCGCGTATTCGGCAACCCGCTCTACGTCCACATCGCGCATGGTTAACTGGCCCTTTCCCTTGCGCCCGATCAGGTCTTCAATAGGTTTGGGCGAATAGCCTAAGTAACTCTCCGCCAGGTAGTCCATTTTGTGCCGCTTCTCGGGCTCGAGCAGGTAGTGCGCGATCATGGTGTCGCGCAGCGGACCGCCGACTTCCACATCGTGCCAGCGCAAGACCAGCAAGTCGTACTTCAGGTTCTGGCCTACTTTGGTGATGGCTGGATCGCCTAATGGCCCGGCAAATTCAGCAGCGATGGCCTTGGCTTTGTCAGACGCGGCCGGGAGCGGAACGTACCACCCTTCGCCCGTTTTCCAACTGAAACTCATGCCCACCAGTTCGGCCGTATTGGGATCCGTTCCGGTGGTTTCGGTATCCAGACAAATGAGCGTCTGGCGGCTCAGTGCCGCCACCAATTCAGCGCGTTTTTCCGGCGTATCGGCAAGGTGATAAGTGTGCGCCGTGTTGGCCAGATTTTTACCGCCTGATAATTCTGTTGCGCGCGCTAGCGCATGGGCTACTGTGGGCCGGGCGGCCGGGGTGTCCGCGACCGGCTCGCCAAAGAGGTTCATCTGGCGGTTGGTTTCCGGCTCGCTGTTGCGCAAGGTCAGTGGCGTGACGGGTCGTGCGGCTCTCGCCTCCGAGCCCGCGTTGACCGAGAACTCTTCGCCCAGAATGCGGCGGCCCAACGTGCGAAATTCCAACTCGGTAAATATGGCTGCCAACCGCTCGCGATCCGGTTCTTCCAGCAGGTAGTCGTCTTCGTCAAACTCGATGGGCGCATCCAGAATGATGGTGGCCAACATTTTGGAAATGCGGCCCTGCTCTGCGAACTCGCGCAGGTTTTCGCCGAGTTTGCCTTTGATGTTGGCGGCATCAGCCAGCACCGCTTCCAGATTGCCGTACTCGCCGATCAATTTCATGGCCGTCTTAGGCCCCACTTTGGGAATGCCCGGAATGTTGTCCACTGCATCGCCCATGAGGGCCAGAATGTCAATGACCTGTTCGGGGTCTTTGATCTCCCATTTGGCCAGAATTTCAGGCACCCCAAGGATTTCATGCGGGTTGCCCATGAAAGGCGGTTTGTACATGAAAATGTTGGGGCTGATCAATTGCCCGTAGTCTTTGTCCGGCGTGACCATGTACACCTGGTAGCCTTGCCGCTCCGCTTTTTTGGCAATAGTGCCGATCAGGTCATCGGCCTCGTAACCTTCCAGTTCCACCACCGGAATGTGATAGGCGTTCAGAATTTCCTTGATGATGGGCACGGCTATTTTGATGTCTTCCGGGGTTTCCTGCCGATTGGCTTTGTAAAAGCTGTGCTCGGCTTCCCGGTTTGTGGCACCCAAATCGAAGAAGACCGCCAGGTGGCTGGGGTCTTCTTTTTTCTTTACATCCAGCAGAGTGTTCAGGAAGCCCTGGATGGCGCTCACGTTCATGCCCTTGGAGTTGATGAGCGGATTGCGCACAAAGCCAAAATGTGCCCGGTAGATCAGGGCATAGGCATCCAGCAAAAAGAGGCGGTTGTTGCGCGCCATATAAAATAATATGTTATGGTGAAACGGGCTGAATAATAAATGTTATGATTGCATCCATCACCTCAATCCGAACTGCCCTGGCTTTTTGGCTGCATTGGGCTATGCTTCCCGCAGCGCTTCCCAATACTCCAGCGCACGGCGGGTATGAGGAATGACGATCGTGCCGCCCACAATGTTGGCCACAGCAAAAATCTCCACCATTTGCCCCGTGCTTACCCCAAGTTCATGGCACTTGCCCAGGTGGTACTTAATGCAATCGTCGCATCTAAGCACCATCGAGGCCACCAGCCCGAGCATCTCTTTAGTAACGGCGGGCAGTTCGCCTTCTGAGTAGGCATTGGTATCCAGGTTGAACAGGCGGTTGAGTACCTTGTTGCCCTGTGCCGTCATTTTATCATTCATCCGGCTGCGGTAGGCGTTAAACGCTTGAACCGGATTTTCAGCTTGCGATGAGGAATGCGGTTCAGCATGCGCATGCTGGTCGTTTGGCGTTGCCTGTTCCATCCCTTCGGTTGAAACCGGGGCTTCTGGATGTTGCGATGCTGTTGCTTTCGCCTTGCTGCCTTTTCCCTTGGAAACCTTGGCGGTGGCCTTGGATTTGCTGCTTTTGGGTTTTGAGGGCTTCTCTGCTTTTGCCATGACGGGGTAGTTAAGTCTGTAACGAACGTCTAAATTAGCCAAAATGCCGCGGGGGCTTTACCCCCAACTGCGGCTTAATGACCCCCAAGTCCTTCACAATGGGTAATTTCGGGTCGTCCGAGCCAGAAACGGACTTCAACCCATGAGCAGCAAGAACCTAATCATCCTATTAGTCGCCGTCGGCGTCATTGGCCTGATTATCATGACCGGCGTTGGCAAGTACAACCGAATCATTAGTTTGGATACCGAAGTCCAGAATTCCTGGGCCAAGGTGCAGACGGCCTACCAGCGCCGTTCCGACCTGATTCCCAACCTGGTCAATACGGTAAAAGGCTATGCCGATTTTGAACAGGAAACGCTCACCAAAGTCATCGAAGCTCGCCAGCAGGTCACTAACCTACAGGTAGACCCGGCCAACCTCACGCCGGAAGCCATGGCGCAATTTCAGCAAGCTCAGGGACAGTTGTCCGGGGCCTTGTCCCGCTTGTTGGTTACAGTAGAGCGCTACCCCGAGCTAAAAGCGGATGCCCGTTTCGCCGATTTGCAGCACGAACTGGCCAGCACGGAGAACCAAATCAAGTTCGAACGCGACGCCTTTAACAACACCAGCACTGGTTACAATAAGTATATCCGGCAGTTTCCCAACAACCTCTTTGCAGGCATCTTCGGATTTTCTCAGCGTTCGCTCTTTGAGGCGGAAGCAGGCGCGGAAAATGCCCCGGAAGTCAGCTTTGACTAAGCAAGCCTTAAAACCATGAGCCACGCCGGTACTTTTTTCTCTAAAGCGGATGATGAGCGCATCGTTGCAGCCATTCGAGCTGCCGAGCTCCAGACCTCGGGCGAAATCCGGATTCACCTGGAGGACCACTGCGATGGGGGCGACCCTTTCTTACGGGCAGCCGCCTTGTTTGAAAAGCTCGGCATGACCAAAACCGAAGCCCGCAACGGCGTGCTCTTTTACCTGGCCGTCAAAGACCATCGCTTTGCCGTGCTGGGCGATCAGGGCATCAATGCCGCAGTCCCCGATGGTTTTTGGGACCAGATGAAGACCCGCATGGAAAGCGATTTTCGCGCTGGGCGCTTCGCCGACGGGCTCTGCACGGCCGTGGAAGAAGCTGGTAGGTTGCTTCACCAACATTTTCCTCATACCGGTGCCCGCGACCGGAACGAACTGAGCGATGAACTTTCTCTGGGCCAGTAACCGTTTGGTCATCGGCTCCAAGGCCCCGATCCGGGCTTTGCATCCGGCTGCGGTTTTGTTGCTGATCCTGCTCTTGGGTTCGGCGCCTCTTTCTGCGCAAAGCCCCTGCCCGCCGGAGCGCCCGGACCGGTCGGAAGGTCTGGTGCACCAGCTTGGGGGCACCAACATGCTCACTGCACAGGAGGAAGCCGCGCTGGAAAGCAAACTCATTTCGCAGGACGATTCAACTTCAGTGCAGATCGTTATTGTGGTGCATCCCGACCTTTGCGGCATGCCTGCGTCGCAATTCGGGGCATTGGTCGGCGAAGCCTGGGGGATTGGGCAGGAAGGCCGCGACAACGGTGTGGTCATTGCCATCAAGCCTCGCAAGGGCTCCACCTCCGGTGATGTGAGCATCCAGGTGGGGCGCGGGGCGTTGGTGCAAATGGATGCCGCGCTCGCTGGCCGCGTTGTGGATGGCATTATCGTTCCTGCCTTTAAAGAAGGCCTCTTTTACGACGGCCTGGACCGCGGAACCGATGCCATCATCCAGATTTTTGCCGGTCAGTACGACGCCGTGGAAGACGACGAAAGTCCAATACCCCTCATTATCGTGATCTTCATCATGGGCATCATCATAGCGCTCTTTATGTTCTTTGCCTCCAAAGTAGAGCATATGGCCACCTACACGGGCCGTGGATGGACCAGCCATCGAGGTGGGGGACTCGGCGGTTTTGGCGGTGGCT
>Ga0163148_10004411_pt1 | contig 14735 bp, 18 predicted proteins | sample OliLakLV19MP7P2_FD_148606 | JGI IMG/M metagenome (GOLD analysis project Ga0163148, IMG submission 148606) | Freshwater microbial mat bacterial communities from Lake Vanda, McMurdo Dry Valleys, Antarctica- Oligotrophic Lake LV.19.MP7.P2 | ecosystem: Environmental > Aquatic > Freshwater > Lake >...
GGAATGGGGGCATGGACTTGTTACAGTGATATTCCAGGAGCGGGAAGATTTTTACAAATTGGTGCAAGCCCAGAAGTTACTACACCAGAAAAAGCTATGTATTCTGGAGGACATTTAAACTGTTTTTGGCAAGGTGAAACAATTTACAACGACAGGGCTCAAGTAGATGCATTAACTCCATCTCAAATTAACCAGCATATAACTACAGGTATGAATAAAAAAGCTCTCGAAGTGGCAAACCCATGTTCAGGTTGTTTATTTCCAAGACTAAATGCTTTGGATGAGTTAGTGTTGCTTGCAGGCATGAATCCTGAATTGCATAATGAGTATGTGAAGCTAAGGCAATTATTTTTATACTAACTATTTCTTTTGCACAACATCAACAATTTGTTTTACAAAATCACCTATAACTGGAACTGACACTAATTGGCCAAGTAAACTAATTAAAATCGCTAGTACAACTGTGGCACCTAATACTGCACCCAAACCACCAACTATTCCATTTTTGAAGGAGTCAAAAGGAGTTAACTTTGATCTTATTATGTTTTTATTTATTTCTTTAAGAAGCTGAATTTCGCTATCAATCTCTTCTATTTTTTTTATTTCCTTTTCTTTATTTTCATTGTTTTCCATTTATGTTTTTGTAACTAATGTTCTAGTTCTTTAGCTTGAACCAGAGTAATTAATATATTGTACTAATTCATTTAATAACCATATTGCTAATAAGTATATAGCAATTGCAGTTAAAGTAATGTAAATATTTTGTAAACAAAATCGTAACAAAATATTTACATTATAGGGTTATTGTATTAAAATCTGTGCAAGTAAAGTAAATTAGCTGTTGTAGGAGCAACAGCTAAAAGCTTTTATGCAGTCGGTATTATGGTATGGTACTCGAAAGGAGGAAACCAAATGAAAAACTTCTCGTTATCAATGTGGCTGGTGAACTTTATTCGCTCACTGTAACCCCAACGGAGGAGAAGTCAGAATACCGACTGCTCTTCCATTTAACTTGCAACTCATAACAACTCAAATAGTGCTATTAAGAGAATCGTAGACAGGGCATGTTTTTGAGTGGGCTCCAGGTAAATATCTTGTACTCATTAAAAACTCATTTACTATTTCCCCGCCTGTAAAAACAAAGGTTTTTTTAAATAACTTTGTCCAATCCTCTTTAGATAAGCCTATATTTGCATCTAACCAGTTTTTAAAACTACCAAATTTTTTCTGAAGTTCAAGTATTACATTTGCATTATGTATGGCGGCATTAACTTTTAATTTATTACGTATTATTCCAGGATTATTTAAAAGCCGTTCAATATTATCTAAATCATATTGTGCAATAGTTTTAATATCAAAGTTAGAGTAAGCATCTTTAAAACTCTGCATTTTATTTAATATTGTATTCCAACTTAGTCCTGCTTGATTAATTTCTAAAATAAGTCTTTCAAATAATTCATTATCGGAGTTTAATGCAAAACCATACATTGTGTCATGATAAATTCTATGAATATTGTTTAAGGGCAAATCCTTGACGTAGTCACAGTATGTTTTTGTTGGTTCCATTATTTGCTTTCAGCAAGTTTTTTAAAGTTACCCAGTAAATCGTATGTAGTCTTTTTAAATAAACCAGGCATTAAAAATCCCATAATCTTCATTGGAAGCGAGTTAAATTTAAATTCACAATCCATAGCATATCTAGTTGTCTTTTCATCTACTTTGGAAAAGTAATTTTGTACTAAATTCCAAACTCCAGGAGCCTCATAAATTGCGGAGAATTCATTTACTCCACTAAGGTCATCTTTAAAATCTTTTACAGTTATAGTTTCAATTAATTCCATTTTCTTACCTTTGTTATCGTAACTCATCTTTGATTTTGAACCAACCATTCCTCTCTCTCCACTTATTGTTACAAAGGATTCTAGTCCAGGCTGCCAATTTTTTAGATTATCAACGTCTTCCATTAAATCTATTACTTTTCTTATTGGTGCATTAATAATTACATCTGCTTTGTATTTCATAATTTTTTTTAATATCTTAAATATAATTAAATTTTAACAAATATGTTGTTATCTTTCATTTTTATATATACTTAATTGTTACTTATAAAAATATTAGTATGCTTCCAGTAGAACAAACGGTTGTCCAAAACCCTACTACCTCAGTAGATCAAGTAAATGCGGTTAAAGAACCTAAAAAAAGAAAAAAATTCATAATTATCGGTTCCATATTTGGTGCTGGAATTTTATTAGCATTAATTTTGTTACTAGCTTTATCCTCAAATAGTAATTCTGCAACTAATAATTCAACATCAAATAATAATACGGGAATTCCAGTTCAAAATAATCAGAATACCTCGAATGATTATACTGATTTTTTACCACCAAACGCATGTCCTGATAGCCTTGTTCAAGAAGGGGATAAACAATATGGCATGTTAGATGGTAAAAGATATGCAATGCAAATAGAAAATTTTCAGTATTACGATGCAAATTGTAAAAACGGTGGGCAGCCCTCTACTCAAGCTATCCAGTATGGACCAAATTATAATCTATTATCGGAATGTAATGGCACACCAATATTCAATACTTTACCAGTAGAATTATCAAGTTTAGATTTTATAATGCCATTAGGTAATATTGGAGTTCCCGATCATACAATCCCTACAGATCACGTATACTTTATTCTAAAAAGAACGTCAGAAGGTTTTGAAGGTAAAACAATTCCTACAAATATTAAATCACCTGGTGCACTTGTTGTTACTTCTATAGTACATACTTCTGAAAGTAAGAATGGTCAAGTAATAACTGATGATTACGGATTAGAATTTGCTGGCTGTAAAGGGGTCTTTTATTACTTTGGACATATACAAATTATTAATAATGATAAATTAAAATTTGAATTAGATAGTATTCCTGATTCGCAATGTGTAAATTCTACACCTGCCGACAACACTGAAGTATCTACATGTTCTAAAAAAATAGATATAAAGCTTTCTAATGGGGAGTAAATTGGAGTTGTTGGAAGTGCAATGACAGGTGGATTTGATTTAGGTGCATTCGATAATAATCAAAAATTAAATTTTGTTAATCAGACTATTTATCCTCCAAAAACAGCAAATGCTATTTGCCCGTTAGATTATTTTAATGAACAAAATAAGTCACAAGCTTTTTCAATATTTAAAAGATCAGGCGAGCCTATTTGTGGAAGTGTTATGCAGGATATGCCAAATACACCTCAAGGAAATTGGTTTTATGGTGATACCACAGATTATAATACTTACTCAAATTGGAATAGTCATTTAAGTGTTGTGCACGATAATTTTAATACACAAATTGGAGTTATAGGTATTGCTGGCACTATAACCACTCCAAAGGTTTTGATGTTCACCCCTCAAACAAATGGCGAAATAAATAGAGAACCTTCATCAATTGATGAGGGAAATACTATTTATTGTTATCAATCAGAGCAAACATTAGCAGACTTTAAATATGTTACGGGGTCCCTACTAATGCAATTAGTTAATGCAACTACATTAAAAGTTGAATGGCGTGAAAATAATTGTAGCGGTGGTAATTATAATTTTAGTACAAATGCTAAAGAATACAGTAGATAGTTTTATTCTAATGCTAAAACTTTTTTAATAGTGTTCCAGTTCCTGGTGGTAGATCTTTTACCAAACTGTTTATCAACAAATACCATCAGATCTGGGGAGGAAGTTGAGTCTGAAATTGTTAGTACACTACACATTTCAGTTTCTGCAACTTTAAGTATTGTAAAATCTGATTTGTCTGGTGAAAATGGAACTTTGAATTTTTTATCAATGTAGCCACTAAAAAATGTTACATATAAACGTGTAGCATCGGTAACAGGAATTCCCTTAAAAGGTTCAGCATTTGCAAGCTTTTGTAGGCTTGCAATTGTTCTGACACTTACAGAAATATCAAATTTAAATGCTTTTTTTAGTATTCTTTCAATAGAAGTTGCTAGTTCGTCTAGATCATCAATTGTCGGTCCTTGAAATAAAACATTGCCTGCAACGGAAATAGTACGAATATCATCAAATCCTAATTCCTTAAAACATTGCCTAAGCTCCTCCATTCTTATTTGGTGATTTCCACCAACATTTATTCCTCTTAAAAAAGCCACATAAGCATTAGGATTTGTAATCGTCTTCATTTATTTCTTATCCTCGTTTCTAACAACAATAATTGAACATTCTGTTACTAGAGCAGCTACTGCACCAACTGCAGCTAATGTAGGTAGTAATAGTGCCCCTACAACACCTATTGTTAGTGGAATCTCCATAATACTTTTACCTTCTTTGCTTTTAATGATAATTTTTCGAATATTACCTTGGTTAATAAGTTCCTTTACTTTTTTAAGTAAATCCTCGCCATTAACTTTAAATTCCTGTTCTATTGTTTTTGATTCGTTTTCCATTTGGGAGTTTTTAATAAATACAATCAATTATATCTTATAGTGTGTTCTTAGTCTAATGCGCCTATCTGTTGCATCATTTGAAGAACATCAGAAACTGCCCAGTGCTCAACTATTTTCCCGTTTTCAAATCTTACAATTGATATCTCCGGGTAACTAAATGATTTATTTGAAGCAGGTATTCCCATAAACTCCCCAGTGTGAGTACCTATGATTATTAATCTACCTACAACTTTATCTTCACCTGCAAACATATCTTCAATTTTTACATTTATATTTGTAAAGGCATTAAAAAATTTGAACATAGCTTCTTTTAAACCTGCTGCACCAGGCCTCTGCTTAGGAAAAGGAGAATGGGAAACTACTTTTGAATGCACTAGCTCATCTATTATTGATAAATTTTTTCTGTTGAATAATTCTTCACAAAACCGTGAATATATTTGTTTGTTATCTTGATCCATATGGAATATTAACAAGAGCTACTGTGCTAAGAGTGTAGAAGTTGTAAATTATTAGTAAATTAGATTACTGTGTCAGGATAGAGTTTTCATTTTTTCTTTTCTAAATTCTCATTAACTCTGAATTTAGTAATTTTTTTAACTAATTCCCACGGTATTGGTTTGCTGTGAGGAAACTGTATTGCACCTTTCGAAGTTTCAAAATCTTTTAACTCATCTAAAAATGGTGTAATACCCGATGGGGCTGGATAAAATCCAATATGCTTTTTAGCTCCTCCAAAATGAACCAAATTACCATTTAGCTTAAATGTAGGAACTCCATAATTAATTAGTTCGGTTGCATCAGGAGCGGCTTCTTTAATTACCTCCCTAAATTTTGTAAGCCTTTCCTGAATGTCCATAGGATATGATTTAATATATTCATCTACTGTAGTAAGTGGAGTTTCTTTGGCATTCATAGTAATAACTTAGAATTTATATATGATAAAATTTTGACATGGATCCCGAATTTATTAAAGACATAAAAGCGTTAAGAAATTGGTTACAAAAAAACTATTCACGACCTACGGGTTTGTGGATTAGCTTTCCTAGAAAGAGTAAAGAAATGCAATACACTCAAATAGTAGATCAGGTTCTTTGCTTTGGCTGGATAGACAGTACTGTCAAAACAATTGATGAGCATACAACAAAACTATACATATCTCCTCGTAATCCAAAAAGTTTATGGTCAAAGGTAAATAAGAATAAAGTAAAGGAGCTTATTGCTAATAATATAATGCAACCAAGCGGTTTAAAAATGATTGAACTAGCTAAGGCCACAGGAACTTGGGATGCATTAAATGATGTTGATAATCTTATAATCCCTTTGGATTTAAAAAAAGAATTTAAAAAGTATACAAACGCACAAGATAACTTTGGTAACTTTTCAGACTCTTCCAAAAAGTTTATTCTTCAATGGATTTATACTGCAAAAAGACCTGAAACAAGATTAAAAAGAATTGAGTTGACTGCCCAAAAAGCAGATATTAATGAAAAATCTCATACTAATTAGTTATTAATATTTATATAAATAATATGTCATTTCAAGCATACCTAGATAATATCGAAGAAAAAACTGGAAAAACACCAAATGATTTTATTGAGATCGCTAAGAAGAAAGGTTTTAATGATAAAACTAAAGCAGGGGAAATTATTAGTTGGTTAAAAGCTGACTTTGATTTAGGAAGGGGTCATGCAATGGCATTAGTACATATAATAAAAAGCGGTGCTGAAATTGGAGATAAACATGTGAATAGTGGAGGCATGCATAATGATCCATCAAATAAGCTAAATCTAAAAGGGAAATTTAAGGGGTAATTTATTTATTTTGAGCTAATTAGTAGATCTTCCCGTTTTATCGTAATTTAAAACTTCTTTTATATACTCTGTAATTTTGTGATATTCCACCAGAAATGTTTTTTGTCATGTAGGTCATTCACCAAATTTTTTACATTTAAAACCTAATTTGCTGGCTTAAATATTTTTATATTTTGAAACTAAGATAATTTATATTTAATATTAAAACTAGAATTAGATTTGTTGATATTGCCAATATATACAGAATGTAGTCTTCTTGATATAATCCTGATTATATTATTTCCATAAAATGTTTAATAAATTTAAAGCCCTACTAAAGTTACGAAAAGTAATGATCCTAACTTTCATTATTTCTATAATTGTTATTGCAAGTGTAGCTTACTTTATAATTCGTTCGAATTCAGAAAAGATTGAAGATGCTCTAGTTGAAATGCCAGCTGAGAATGTTGTAAGCGCTCCAGTATCTTATATGGAAGAATCAGCTGTAATTGTAGAAGAAGAAAAGCATGAAGATTCTAAAACAGAGTTTGTTCAAAATAATGAACAATCATCTCCCGGTAGGTTAGTACTTACTGAGCAGCGTAATTGGGGCAACGAAAGTAATCAGACGCCAAGTAACTCTTATACAGATAATCCTATGTGTACTGATGAAGCAACCGTTTTCGAAGCAACAATTCTTACAGGTGGTTACCTAGAAATTCAACAAGGTGAAAAAGGTAATATATACGCAGATACAATGCATAACTGCACAAATCCTGATAACATTTTTAAGATTTGGATAAACATGACAACTGAAGAGATAATGTCCTATACAAATCAAATAGATCTTTCGGCATTAGAAGCAGGGTCTTATGAATTGGGATATGCAACATGGAATGATGAGTTCTATAGTGAAGCGTATATTTTAGTAGTAGTGCATGGAAATATACCTGAAGTGCCTGAACAACCTGAGGAACCAATATCATACCCGGAATAACAATAGTTTTTAATAAACGGAGAGAGCGAGATTCGAACTCGCGAGGAGATTGCTCCCCTACAGTCTTTCCAGGACTGCGCACTAGACCAACTATGCGACCTCTCCTTAAACGTTACTAAAGCTTTCTACCCATAAAGGGTATCAAAAAAGGTGTTGGCGGGAATCGAACCCGCGAATAGCAGTTTTGCAGACTGCCGCCTTACCACTTGGCCACAACACCGTAAACATAAGCTCAACAAGTATAACAAATAACCACCATTTTCTTAACAGTATTTAGTGCTAGAATATTTGGAGTTAAAACTTTAGTAAATGGATAAAATCGACCTCATTTTACGTCAGTCTAAAAATGTTCTTATAACATCTCATTTACAGCCTGACCCAGATGCTATTTGCTCTGCCCTAGGAATGTACGATTACGTTTTAAAGGAATATCCTGACTTAAAGGTGGATTGTTACATGAATGGTGAAAAACTTGAAGCCTATAGTGGATTAAAAAACTACGATAACATTAAATGGATTTCAGAGTTAGCAGATGTAGTAAATAATTACGATACCCTTGTTTTTACAGACGGCAGTCAGACTAGTAGGTTTACTAATAAAGTAGATAGTATTGATTTAACTAAATTTAAGACCATTTGTATTGATCATCACAAAAATGAATTTTCAAAATTTGATGCAATGGTTTTGGAACCCGACGAACCTTCTGCTTCACAATTAATTTACAAGTATTTTTTTAGAGATAGCAGGCATTTAGTAGACTCTTATGTTGCAGAAGTTTTATTAACTGGAATTTTAAGCGATACTGGAATGCTAAAGTTTATAAGATCAAACTCTTTAAGTACATTTGATTACGTAAAAGAACTTATTGAGATAAGTGATTTGGATTTGAAAATGATTGAGGACAAATACTTTAGCTTAACAGCCAGTGATTGGGATATTATTAGTGAGCTTATTAAAAATATTGTTAAAGTAGATAATGTATCCAAACCATTTTTATACTCCTATTTGCCAATAGAATTCTTAGACAAATACTCCTTAAACTTGGTGAAACAAGGAAAATCAAAATTTCAAATGTTATTTGCTACTTCAATAGATAAATATAAATGGAGTTTTGTTGCAAGTCCTAGTAGTTCAACAAAAATAAACCTATCTTTTAGGTCTTCACCAGGAGTTGTTAATGTAAGACAATTAGCGGAAAATTTTGGAGGAGGTGGACATGACTTAGCAGCCGGGGGAGAATTATCAATTATTGAAAATGAACCATTTACAAATGTCTGTTTAAAAATCGTAGATAAAATTAAAACCTTAATATAAGCAATAGTTAAATTAAAATTATGAAAGAACTACAAATAGAATTTTTTGGAAGAGTTCAGGCTGTTACTTTTAGACATAAACTTGCAGCTATAGCCAAAAATTTAGGTATCAATGGTTATATTGAAAACCGTAAAGATGGCAGTGTGTTTTGCATTGCTCAAGGTGAAGAATCTAACTTAGAAGAGTTTTTACAGTGGGGGCAAAAGTTTTCATTTCCTATAAAACTTACTGGCATGAAATTTGAATGGCATGATAATCCTGAAAAAAAACTAAAAAGATTTAAAATAAATTTTAGTAATAACAGTTTTATTGGTGATGAAACGGCTGGGCTGATTAATTTAAGTAAGAGACTATTTAACATTGATGAGTTAAATACACCAAATCATGTGGTAATAATTCCAGATGGCAACAGAAGATGGGCAAGAGCTCAAGGATGGTTAGCATATGTAGGGCATAGAAGAGGAATAAGCTCGGCTAAAATTAAAGAAATGTTTGAGGTTTGTAAAGAATTTAAAATAAATTATTTATCTTTCTGGGGTTTTTCTACGGAGAATTGGGATAGAGATCCAATGGAAATAAGAATAATATTCGATATTATGTTGAATATGCTTCCTGATTTAGAAAATTATATGCAGGAAAATAAAATTCGATTCAGGCACTCAGGTAGAAAAGATGGGCTACCGACCAAGCTTATGAATGCAATTCGTGGTGTGGAAGAAAGGACTAAAAAATATAACAAAATGAACTTTCAGCTATGTTTAGATTATGGAGGACGAAATAGTATAGTTGAAGCTGTGAATAAAATAATTGCAAATGGACTGGAGACAATTACAGAAAAGGATTTAAAAAGTTATCTAGAAAGTGCAGGTATCCCAGATCCAGATTTAATAATCAGAACTTCCGGTGAAAAAAGAACTAGCGGTATTATGGCCTTTGAAGGTATTTATGCAGAGCTGTACTTTACTAATGTTATGTACCCAGATTTTGATAAAGTGGAATTTGAAAGAGCCATTTTAGATTACTCAGCTAGAACACGAAGATTTGGTGGAACAAATGCTAAAGATCTTAAAAATATCACAACAAAATTAATTGATCCTGACTTAAATTTAAGTTAATTTCATCAGAATTTAGAATTAATTCGTGTTGAATTGCTCTAAAATTGTAATATTTTAAAAATAAATTCGCATTTTGATTAATAATTGTGTGAAAACCATATCATACAATACTATTTTCATGGAAAATCCGTGAAAACATATTGCATTAATCATTTTTATACTTTATAATAGTAATTATTATTTTCACAGAATTATATCTGTTTAATGACAAGAAATTTTCAATCACAATTGAAAAATGCTATTTATCCGCTAATCGTAGTGGATATATCTTGTCGGGTTGAATAACTTTCGTTGTTTCCGACAAGTCACTATAAGGTGAACGTCGGAAGAATTTGATTACTTTTATAAAGACACTGATTTCCCTTATGGTAGCTTGACGGGTGCAATGCACCTAGCTCATTGACAAACTTAAGGAGGTGAGGCAATGGCCAAGCAATATCGTCGTTCTTTGTATAAAGGGCAGTTCAACCAAAGCGCTCTGAAAAGCTTTATGGCTATTATGTGGGAGTACAGGAGTATTATGTACTTGCCCGCATTAATGGTTCTACTGCTAGAAGTCGCACAAATGGGAGCAAGAATTTTCATTTCCGAAATCTTGTCTCGAATTGAATCATCCGAATGGGGGATTTTGGGAGTTCTTCTCATTTCTCTTTTCCTGTACAACATGCTTACTTTGGCATTAGATGCCAAAATGGTTCGAGTGGTAATCGAAAAAGTCGGCTATGACTTTGCTTTTGCTTACGAGAACAAAATACTAAGGCATGTGGCGCGTCTTGGACATACTTTCAATTCATCTTTTCCTATCTCTGTAACCCTGGATAGGATCTCAAAGATTGAACGTGTGTCGGATTTAGTTGAACAGGGTTTCTGGACTTTGTTCAACAATCTTTTTCAAGGTCTAATTAGTCTTGTAGTGCTGGCATTCTATTTGCCAGCTGCTGTGCCTGTTGTGATTGTAGTGTTTTACCTGTTCATTAGGTACAACAGCTTTATGATTAACAAACAGGCTATTGTACGCAAACGCCGAAAGGATCGTTCAGAAGACAAAGCTGAAATTAGAATGCGATTGGTGTCAGCTAACACCACATTGCTATCTAATGGCGCACTAGACCGCATTGAGAAATCAGTTTTCGACAGTTCAGAGCGTTTAAAGCGAGTTGGAATTCTTGAATTAATGCACGTGCTTCGCGGCAACGGCATTATCCGTGATGTTTTACTCTACTTTGGACGCTTTATAGTGTTAGCTTTAGCAGTAAGTATGGCTCAAGCTAACATAATCGACATTCCGCGACTTGTGCTTATCTATACGGTTTCTGAAACCATGTTTATTGGCATGTGGGGTGTCGTCCGTTTTGTGTATTCGTTCATGTACGAAAGTCCATCAATCCTCAAAATTGATGAACTAATGCAGATATCACCAACGGTGGTTGAGCCGGTTGATCCTTTAGAAATTCCCGATGGGCCGCTTGGGTTTACATTTAATAATGTAAACTTCACCTATCATGGAATTGAAGTAAACGGCAAAAACCAGGTTGATGCATACTTTGCAGAAAACCTTGCTAAAGCAAACGCAATGCGCATAAAACTCGGCGTCCCAGCTTTTGAAGTGAAAGAGAAGGAAGAAGTTCCATTACATTTATGCAATGTGAACTTAATTATAAAGCCGGGACAAGTTGTAGCACTAGTTGGGCAAAGCGGTGCAGGAAAAAGCACATTGTCTTTGCTACTTTCAAAGCTGCAAGTTCCAGATTCCGGGGACTTGCGTGTGAATGGAGTCTGCATTAACGAACTTGATGGCTATCAGCTGCGAAATCGAATTGCAGTTGTACCACAAGGTTCAAATGTAGATATCTTCAACGACACTCTGCTTTTTAACATTACCCTTGGAGACGGGGGTTTTAGTGAAGCAGAAGTAATCGAGGCGCTTAAAGTTGCCGAACTGTGGGATACAGTTTTGGCTTGGCCCTTAGCGCTTTTCGAAACTATCGGAGAACGTGGACGTACATTATCGGGTGGGCAGCAGCAGCGTGTAGCAATTGCACGCGCAGCTATTCGCAAACCAGACTTGATAATTCTGGACGAAGCTACAAGTGCTCTAGATACCGAAACCGAAAGGCTGGTGCAGGCATCGTTAAATCAATTGCTCGAAGGCAGAACAGCAGTAATCATTGCCCATCGTCTTTCTACAATTAAAGACGCTGACATGATTGTTGTAATGCGTGACGGCTCAATTGGCGAAATAGGTACATGGAATGAACTTGTACAATCACAGGGCGACTTTGCGAGGCTGGTCAAAGCGCAATCTCTTTAAGAGTCAATAAGCAATAAAAAAGGGGCGAATCTTAGATTAAAAATCTTTGATTCGTCCCCGTAACCCAATAGAATTATACCATAACTGGTTGTAATTCTACGCCTGTCAGAATTTGAGGCAGTAAATAATAAGCTATTCTATTCCAATTTCGTCAACCTCGGGAAATACTTTTCGGACTTCTCCCCAAAACTTTTCTGCAAGTTTAGAAGTGTAGTTACCAAATCCAGTGCTTTCAGATCTTCCACAAAGTACACTTTCGTAATGTCTAATTATCGAAATAATTTTCTCTCCTTCCTTGTTGAACTCTGCTCTATTTGCTTTGGAGTCAGCTGCAAATTTTGCATGAGTAATCATAAAATGCTCAAGCTCTACTTTGTGGTCTGTCCACATATCTTCGAATACTTTTTTGAATTGAGGTTTAGCCATAGTTTTAATGTAATGATTTTCTATTTTATCAATAAAATACAAAATTGAATGCTAAAATTTAATTAGTAACTTTAAATTCTTTTATATGGATCTAAAACTAGGAGACATTTTCTACATAAAAACAGACGGTAAGTATTATTTATACAAACTTATAAAGCTTGATACCGAAACAGGAATTCATCATGTAATTGTTTATAAACCATTTGATAAAGAAGCGGAAATCAATGTTAAGAACTTAGAAATTTACACAAAACATATTCCTATAGACAATCCAAAAGATTATAAAGTTATTGGTCATCAAGATGTTACTGAAGAAAATCTACAAGGATTTCTAGAATTTTTAAAACTTACCGATTTTGCCAGATATCTTGAGGAAACCAGCAAAACAATTGAAGATGTAGTAAATACTGCCAATGCACACTTTCAAGAAGCTGATAATGCATACAATGACGAACAATACGATTTAGCAATTGAAAAATATACAGATGCTCTCGAGGAATTCCCTTTGTTTTTTGAAGCAATTGATAGAAGGGCTTTTTCCAAAATGGCCCAAGGTGAATACTTAGATGCTGTACATGATTTTGAATTTTCATTACAAGTAAATCCTGATTCTGTTTTAGCTGAGTTTGCTATTGGAGAGTGCTATTATAAATTAGGAGATTTAGAAAGTGCGGTTGAGCAGTTTGAACGTACTGCAAAACTTTACCCTGAAGATGAACTAACTGCTGAATGGCTTGAATTAAGTAAACGTGATTTAGCACAGCAAACAAATATTTAATCCTTATTATATGGATTTATCGGCAGACCAGCAGAATACAATTGCGACTCTTTTAATGTGGTATAAAAATCCTGGAAAAGAACCATATATTACTTTAGGTGGGTACGCAGGCACGGGCAAAACTACCGTTATTTCTATTCTACGTAACGAACTCAACGAATTAAATAAAAACATGTCTGTAGCTTTTTGTAGTTATACAGGTAAAGCTACAAGAGTATTAGCAAACAGACTTAAAGATAATAGTTCAGTCTTTCCTAACGACACGATCACTACAATCCACTCTTTAATTTATACTGCACAAATTGATGACAGTACTCAAGAAATTCTTGGGTGGGAAAGAAAAAAAACTTTAAGCACAAATTTAATAATTGTAGATGAGGCTTCAATGGTCGATGAGCAAATTTGGCGAGACTTACTGTCCTACAAAACTCCAATAATTGCAGTAGGTGACCACGGTCAGTTACCCCCAATAAATTCTCGATTTAATTTGATGGAACATCCAAATTTAAAGTTGGAGCAAATTCATAGGCAGGCTGAAAATAATCCAATTATAGAATTATCGATATTGGCCAGAACAACAGGAGAAGTTCCTGTTGGTAAATATGGAAGTAATATTAAAAAGTTTATGAGAAACGATATTGATGCATCTGAATCCATTACTGAATTGCTGCAAAACTATAAAGAAGACACGGTAATATTGTGTGGATTTAATACAACAAGAGTAAAAATAAATAAGTATGTAAGATCGGCATTAGGTTTTGAATCCCAAATGCCAGAACCCCGAGATAGAGTTATTTGTTTAAAAAATAATAGCCAAAAAGGAATTTTTAATGGAATGCTAGGTAAAGTTTTGTACGTAAATAATGGTGATGACCTATTTATGGAAATGGGTTTGAAAATGGATTACGAGTCCGATGAATATAAAGGCACAGTACTTAAGGAACAATTTAATTCAAAAGAAAGCTTAGGTAAGTTGGCAAAAAAAGATATTGATTTATTTGACTTTGGATATGCCTTAACTGTTCACAAATCTCAAGGTTCACAATCAAGAAGGGTTATTCTTTTTGAAGAACGAGCCCAGGCAATGGATAACGAAATGTGGAAAAAGTGGCTTTATACAGCAGTTACTAGAGCTGAAGAAGAACTTTTTATAATTGGAAAATAATTGCATACACGCATACTGGTTAAAATAAATCTAAAATAGTTTATACTTATACCAGTTATTTTTAATAAGTGAGTTTCTCTAAAACGACTTTTACAATCATTTTTATACCCGTATTGTGTTTTAGTATATTGTTAATCACACTAATATATTTTCCAATATATAAGTATCCAATACAAACTCTCGTTAGTTTATCAAATAGTGTTTTGGTTGATAACGGTAATATAGATGAAGGATTGAGCAATTATCTTATTGACTCTATAAATCTTGAAGTTCCAACTGAAACAACTATAAATATTCCCACAGGGTATACTTTGGACTTGTCTGCTGCATTACCAAATTTTGTAAGTCAGAATGGAAATGAATTAATAATAAATGCCTCTAAGGGTCAAGTAGGAG
>Ga0163148_10004415_pt1 | contig 14729 bp, 9 predicted proteins | sample OliLakLV19MP7P2_FD_148606 | JGI IMG/M metagenome (GOLD analysis project Ga0163148, IMG submission 148606) | Freshwater microbial mat bacterial communities from Lake Vanda, McMurdo Dry Valleys, Antarctica- Oligotrophic Lake LV.19.MP7.P2 | ecosystem: Environmental > Aquatic > Freshwater > Lake >...
CACCCAGCGGCAAGGTGAAGGGAATCTTCGCACTCGTTTCCATGTCATCAGCAAAACCCGTTCGGTTTTTTTGGCAAGCGATGAACCGCCATTCAAGGGCAGCCGATCGGCTAAGGAAAGGAGCCTGCTAGCGCTTGTGGTTTTCAGACTTTATCGGTCCTGAACGGTAGCGGCGGTTGCCCTCAACCGCCAATCGCGACGGATTATATCCGCAAGGCCGTTGAGGGCAACGGCCCCTACCTGATAAATCCAACGAGCCTGAGCTGGTGGGATCAAACCGTCGGTGATACGGGTTGATCGCAACACGCTTTGGGCGAGCGAGCGTGCTTGCTCCTGCGCCTTGGGGTCGCCCGCCTTGGGTCAAGTCGCTCCATCTGGGCCATCGCGACCTGAGAAAATCGCGAACGCTCAACCTCATCACCCGCGGCGCACTGTGCGCACTCCACGTGAAAACCACAATTTTCTTGCTTTATTAGTACACTAATACACTAACCAGATAGCTCATGCTTCTCGTCATCAATCATCACTGTGGCGTCCCGGCTTACCGGCAGATCGTGGATCAGATCCGCCTGCTGGTGGCGAGCGGCTCGCTCAAGCCCGGTGACGAACTCCCCTCGACGCGCGCTCTCTCGGAAGAACTCTCGCTCAATCCGATGACGATCAGCAAGGCCTACAGCTTGCTCGAACATGATGGCGTGCTGGAACGGCGACGCGGCCAAACGCTCACCGTCAAAGCCCGCCACGCCGACGACACCCAAGCCAGCAAGATTGAGCAACTGCGCCGCAGCCTTGCCGGGCCGGTTGGTATCGCCCGGCAGCTCGGCATTTCCCCCACTGAAGCCACGCGCCTTTTTCGTGAAATGCTGAATCCGCCCAAGCCCTAACCCACTTTTCCTATGACCTCCCCGCTCGTCACCTATCAATTAAACAAAACTTTCGGCGCTCATCAGGCCTTGGGCGCACTGACGCTGGAAATTCCGTTCGGCCGAGTGGTCGGTCTCATCGGTCGCAACGGCTCGGGCAAAACCACGCTGCTGAATCTCGCGTGTGGTTTGCTGCTCCCTACACTGGGCACTTGCTCCACGCTGGGGCGTCCCAGCGGCGAACTTGCGGCCCCGGAGTTATCGGTGCTCGGGATCGTGGCGCAGGCAGGGCAATTCATCAACTGGATGACCGTCGCCCAGCAACTCCAGTTTCACGCCTCCTTCTATAAAAACTGGGACCAGCCGCGGGAACAGCGCCTGCTCGACGAACTCGATCTCAACCCTGCACGCAAAATCGACGAACTCAGTCCCGGCGATTTGCAAAAACTCGGGATCATCCTCGGCGTCTGCCACCATCCCAAGCTTCTCCTGCTCGATGAGCCGATGAGCGCGCTCGATCCGATCGCGCGACAGAGCCTGCTCAAATTTTTGCTGGACCTCGTACGCGAGGATGAAGGCACGATCATCATCTCCTCCCACCTCTTGTCCGATGTGGAAAAAATCATCGACTGGGTGGTCTGCCTGGATCGAGGCGAGCTGGCCGTGAGTGCCCCCTACGACGAATTGCAGGAGCGCTACGCCGAGTGGATCGTCACGCCGGCGAGTGGCAGTGAACTCCCCCGGAAATTTGCCGAGCCTTGGGTGTTGGCCCGCGAAGGCGATTCCCGGCGCGCCCGCCTGCAAGTGCGCCTGCCCAGCAGCGAGACCATCGCCCAATTTTCCGCCCAACACAGCGCAAACGTCATCGACAGTCGCCCGCTCAACCTGGAGCAGCTCTTCCCGCTGCTGATCAACGAACGGAGTCTTGCCCAATGAACTGGCGCGTTTATCTGACCCTGTTGCGTCCGTGGCACTCAGCCCAGATGGTGGGCCTACTCTTCATGCTTTTTTTCGGCCTGCGAATGGTCGTGATCAACCTGCTCGGCAATACGGAGGGCAACGCCCTCGCTGGCTGGGGGTTTGTTATGCCGGTGATTTTTGGGTTCGTTTTAACTGACGCGGTGCGCGCCCCGATGCACCACCCCTTCGGGATGTTCCTGCCCGATCTGCGCCGCCACTTGGCCCGCTGGCATCTCGGGACCATGGGAACGTTGACGCTGCTGTGCACCGGCATGATCTGGAAATACGACTCGGCGCTTCCACCGCTCACAGTCGCCGGAATAGTCGCAGTCCTAAATCTCATTCTCCTCCCCGGTATCTGGCAAGTTATAGGCAGGGTAAGTCAACTTTTCGTCCTGCTGGTGCTGGGCATTCTCACGATCGCGATGGTTTTCCCGGAAGAACTTCGCCTCAGTATTTTGGCCCATCCGTGGAGCATTGGCCTCGGTGCCTGGGCGCTCGCTTGGTTTTTCTTCCACGGTGTATTTTCTTGTCGGTCCGGGAAAAGAAACGCCCAGATACCGTACCTGCCATTTATTTCCAGCAGCATTTCTACCCGCAAAAAAGCCGAGAAAAGCGAAGGTCGCACCTCGTCCAAGGTCAAGCATCCCAGCCCGTGGACGACCACCCCCAGCGATGGCTCGCTGCGGGCTTGGCTCGATGTGCCTCACTACGTGCTCACCGGGAAAAACCTGATCGGCTCATTCATGCCGCTGCTACGGCTGTGCGTGTTGGGCGGATTGTCCGCTATTCTTTTCGCTCAAAATGATTCGGGAGAAATCGATCGGGTCCTCTACCGTTTCGTCTGGTTTTACCAAAAACCGGATAACCTAATTTTCTGGATCGTAATCCTAAATTCCATCAGGACTACAGGATTCCTCCAGCCCTCGTGTGTTTATCCAATCTCGCGCGCGCAACAGGCCAAGGTGCACTACCTGAATTTCGTCATTGGGATGATCGTGAAAATCACGGCTATCGGGACAACCTTCGTGCTGGTGGCGTGGTTTGTTGCCAACCGCCACGACTGGCCCAGACCAATGCTAGGCGTAGTGAACTTATTCCAAATGCTTGCCTGGCTGTTCGCAGTTGGATCCCTCCTTCAAGGGATCAGCCTCAGGTATAAGATCCGCCAGAATACCAACGCCCAATCCATCCTTTTGGTTTTAGCCTTTATATGCGCGGTGATTTTCAGCGTGTTTGTCGCAACGCACCTCACCTTTATTTTTTCCCTCACTGGGGTCGCGTGTCTCGTCGTCTTGATCGCCACGAGCCAGTATGTTTACTACGCCGTCGTGCGCCGATACTTCCGCAAAATGGATTTCATCATGCTCAATCCGTCGCGGTCGGGGTCTGCGCCGTAGGTGAATCGCAGTGGGAGCGGGCTGCCGACAACCCACTAGGGTGTCGGCGAGTATGCCGTAGCGTCTTGAGGTCAAGTCGCGCCACCTTGGCGCGCGTGATTCGGATCGCTGCCTGCAGGCTCCTCCTGGGAAAACCCGTCGAAGGAAATTCGGCGGGTTGGAATCGGTGCAGAGAAGAACGCGCCCGGAGGTCGCGTTCCACCTTGATCAGGGCGACCTTAAACTCAGAAGCGGACCTTGAAATAGCCTTCGAGGCGGAAGGGTTGCTCTTGGAAAACCAAGATGCTGCCGGAAAAGGCGTCGCCGTTGTGGGTCCAGTTGCGCTGGTTCGTCACGTTGAGGAAATCAATATTCACGCTCCACTTCTTCGTCTCGTAGAAGAGCGAGGTGTTGAGCAGGTATTGCCCGGGGATGTGCCACTGATCGTCGAGGTTGCCGGTCTGGCGGCTGGAGTATTGCGCGTTGGCCCCGACCCCGAAACCGTTTGCGAAACGATAGCGCACGCTGCCGTTGAAGAGCATCTTCGAGAAACCGAGCAGCGGCCAGTTGCCCTTGCCGACTTGGTTGCCGAACGGATCGAAGCTGCCGGTGGACGTGCCTTTCCCACCCGGGCCTTGGCCGAGGAGATAGGCATCGTAGATGGAACGGCCGCCCATCTGGAACGGCACCGAGTCGACGTAGTGGCCGTTCTGGAATGTGGCGTTGAAAGTCGCATTCAAGCGCGAGTGCGGCTGGTACACGGCTTCGAGTTCGAGACCGTTCACGACGATGTTGTTCTTTTTTCCGCCGAGGGAAACGCGGGTGCGCTTCTGCTCGAAGAGTGTGGCGCCGGCGAAAAGTTTGTTGCCGAGCAGGCTAAATTTCGCGCCGACTTCGGCGAGTTCACTGAGGTTGCGGAAATCGTCGCGGTTGATCTCGGCAGATTTTTTCGGATCGACGGGCGGATTCAGGATGATGCCGCCGCCGGTGACGTTGCCGTTGGCCGCGCGGATGCGCTGGTAGGTGGCGTAGAGGGAAGTCGTCGCCGTGGGTTTGTAGAGGAGGTTCACGTTGTTCGAAAAAGACGCAATGGTCGCCTTATCACGAAACGGAATGCCGGTGGCGGCTTCGTACGGATCGCGCGCCGTGGCGTGAAACCAATCTTCGCGCACGCCGAGGAGGAGGCTGAGTTTACCGGTGAGCGCGGTGTCGTGCTGCCAGAAAAGCGCGGGATTCCAGAGCGTAGATTTCACGGTCTCGGGCGAGCCGGAGGAATTAGGGAAAACCAAGTGCCCGCCAGGTCCGGGGAGGCCGGGATAGTAGGAATTAGGATATTGCGTGGCGTGATCGAAGGTCCGGGACGGATCGGTGATGTCGAAGTTGTAGAGGTACTCGTTGAAGTAATTCGTGTACGACTCGCGGCCTTCGTAGCGCACGGTCGCTCCGCCGATGCTTTTGTGCGCGAAACCGAACAGGTTAAATTTCAGGTGCGCTTCGGTGCGGTTCTCAACTGTGGTTTGTTTCACGTACTCGACGTACTCGGATTGGTTGTAGCGATGGCGATCGATGTGCTCGGCGAGCGTGCGGTTGATGAGCGTGAAGGCGGGCGAGAATTCGAAGGTAGCGATGAGCTGCGCGTGAGCGGCGTTGGCGTTGGAGTAATCGCCGGTGGAGAAGAGTGAGGCTTCCCACGGCAGCGTGACTTTGCCGGTGACGTTGATCGGGCCGGGGTAATACGGAAGGTCGGCGGAAATGCCGGTGTAATACGTGGCGTGGTCGATCAGCTCCTGCGTGGGACGATTGACGCCGAGAATCTCGGGCCAGTTTTGCCATTCCCACTGGGCGTTGAATTGGAAAGTGCGGCGATCATCTGGTTTCCAAGTGAGTGCGACGAAGAGATCCTGCCGATCATCGCTCACGCCGTTTTTCTTATAAAAGGTGTCGCCGCCCTTGCCTTCGTAGCTGACGCGCCAGGCAAATTTGTCGGAGACCGGGGCGGTGGTATCAATTTGCACGGAGGCGTTGAGATAGGAAACGCTGCTGGGCGCCCAGGTGCCGAGCCGCGTGGTGACGGTGGTTTGTAGGCCGGAGAATTTCGGCAGCTTGGTCGCGTAGTTGACGTAGCCGCCACTGAAGAAACCCGCACCGAAAACCGCCGAGCCGGGACCACGCACGATGTCGATGGCCTCGACGCCATTCCAACTCGGGAGAAAACCGTAGTTGTTGTAGCTGCGACGCTGGCCGTTGAGATAAGTCTCGGCGACGTCGCCGCGAATATTGGGCGTGGTGGCGAGGCCGTAGCTGGACGGAGCGTAAGCGCCGGGGCTGTAAACGACGAACTCCTTCACACCGTGAATGCCGCGCTCATTCAACAACGCCTCGGTGATGGAGCTGACGCCACGTGGCGTATCGAGAACGGAACGATCATCACCCATGACCGCAGAGATGTCGCGCGTGAGCGGATTGACGGATTGCTCGATCGACACGCCTTTAACGATGAAGCGTTCGAGCTGCGTGACTTCATCGGCTGCGGGAAGCGGCGCGACGGGGGCCGCTGAATCGGCGGCGCGCAAGGCGGGGCTGGAGCCGAACGCGAGTGCGGCGAAGAGAAGCCCGGAGCGCAGGCTCGAGGCGAAGTGTCGTGGGCGTGGTGTCAATGTCATGGTGATGTGACCTGGACTCCAAACAGACTCCCGACAGAAGGGGCGCCGTGCGCCCGATGGCGCAACTGCGGCGCCTGCTGTTTCCTTCGTCGGCATGATCCGTTCAGGTTCGAAGGGTCGAGCGGCCGAGTCGCGCCGCAATCTCAGTCCTCCGCGGAGGACACCCCTACAGGCAAGGCCCACCAAAGCCACCCGAAGTCCGCCGTCAACTCTTCATTGTGCTAGTAGCCATAAACTGTAGCGGCAGGCGCTTGCCGAGCCGTAGCCTTGGCGAAGGCTGGTCTCTGCCTGCGAAGTTCGGATTCCGTCGTAGGTGGCGTGCTTGTCGCGCCACGGTCGTTCTGCTGGCCAGCAGAACGAGACAAGCTCGCAACCTACTGAGAGCAATCCCACGGGTCGGAGACCCGTGCCACTTTCCCAACCCAATCACACAGACACGGACCCGCCTTCGCCGGGCTTCGGCGTGGCATGGGCCTGTGAGCTACTCAATCATCCGACCCCTAAAACATGAAGAGGCCACCCTTTCGGGCAGCCTCTGCATGACCTAAACACCAAGCAAACCGTAAAACTACAAACTGTTAACGTGATGATAGACGCGCCAACGGCCAAAACGTTGAATCTTTTCCAAAGATTTTTTGTGAATAAGTTGTCGGGAAATTAGCTGGCGCTTAATTCTGGCCTGCAATTGTTTGCACAACGGTTCGGTTCCGGTTTTAGGGCGCGGTAACGCGCCCGGCTTTGTCATAACTATAAATAATGAACCCAACCCGCCCTCATCTTTTCGGGCTCGTGGCCGGACTCTTCCTGTCCGCCGGCCTCTGTTTCGCCTCACTCGTTCTTTCCCACACATGGACTCGCATCTCGGAGTCCCAAGTCATCAACGTCACCGGCTCGGCGCGCAAAAATGTGCGCTCCGATCTCGTCGTGTGGCGCGCGAATTATTTCGTCGACGCGCCGACGTTGCTCGAAGCGCAGACGAAATTGCAGGCGGATTTCGCGAAGATTTCGGCGTTTCTCAAGACGCGCCACCTCACGGAGTATTCCGCGCGTCCCGTGCAGATCCGCGAGATGACGGTACACCAAAAAAATGCGGACGACAGCGAAACGACCGTCGTCGTGCGCGTCGGCTACCGACTCACGCAGTCGATCGAAGTGCGCTCGAGCAACGTCGAAGAGTTGCCGAAGCTCGCAAGCGACACGGGAGAATTGTTGCAGCAGGATGTCTCGTTTGTCTCCGAGGGCTACGAGTTCATCTACACCAAGGCGGGTGAGGCAAAAGTGGAGATGATGGCCGAGGCGACAAAGGATGCCCGCGCCCGCGCCGAGCAAATCGCGACGCAAGGCGCTCGGGAAATCAAGGAGCTGCACAACGCGCGCATGGGCGTGGTGCAGATCAATCCGCTTTACTCGACGTCGACGAGTTGGGAGGGCAACAGCGATACGACTTCGCTGGAAAAAACCATCACGGCCACGATCAGCGCGACGTTTGGGCTGAAGTGAAGCAAGGTGGGCGTCGGTTTCCACACCGACGCTGTATTTTGTAGCCACGTTTCTTGGTTTTTGTAGCCGCGTTTGAGGCGAAGCCGAAAACGCGGTCGGAACGTCATCCGCGCTGTCGCTTCGCTCCAGCGCGGCTACTTCCGATCAGTCGCCGATAGGGAAATCGACGACCATCTTGCCTACAGATGAATCTCCGCCGGCATGACAATGCCGGCGTTTTCTTTGACCGGCACAGCTTTCAAGGGATAACGGAAACGTTTGCCCTCGAAATTCCGGAAGACCACTTCGTCGTCGGTGATTTCTTCGACGTAGTCAGGGTTGATCGGCACCTTGCCGCCGCCGCCGGGCGCATCGATCACGTATTGCGGGACGGCGTAACCGGTGGTGTGGCCGCGCAACGCCTGGATGATCTCGATCCCTTTGCGCACATCGACTTTGAAGTGCGAGCCGCCCGTGATGAGATCCATCTGATAAAGATAATAGGGCCGTACGCGCATCCGCAGCAGGCGATGCACGAGCGCCTGCATGACCTCGGCATCGTCGTTTACGCCGCGCAGCAAGACGCTTTGGTTGCCCAACGGTACGCCGGCGTAGGCGAGACGTTCGCAGGCATCCTTCAATTCCTGCGTGGCTTCACGCGGGTGATTGACGTGGATGCTCATCCAGATCGGTCCATGTTTTTTGAAAACTTCGCAGAGCTCGGGCGTGATGCGTTGCGGCAGAAAAACCGGAATGCGCGAACCGATGCGGATGAATTCCACGTGCTTGATCGCGCGCAAGCGGCCGAGGAGATGCTCGAGTTTCTTATCGGAGAGCAGCAGGGGATCGCCGCCAGACAGGAGGACGTCGCGGATCTCGGTGTGCGCCTCGATGTACCGGAGCGCCTGCTCGTATTCGGGATGGAAATTGTAGTCCTGCGCGTTGCTGACGAGCCGGCTGCGCGTGCAGTAGCGGCAATACGCGGCGCAGCGATCGGTCACGAGAAAGAGCACGCGATCGGGATAACGATGCACGAGGCCGGGGACGGGCGAGTGTTCGTCTTCGCCGAGCGAGTCGAGCATTTCGCCGGAAGAGACGACCATCTCGTCGCTGCGCGGGATGACCTGCTTGCGGATCGGGCAGTTGGGATCTTGGCGGTCGATCAGGTTGAAAAAGTACGGCGTGATCGCGAGGGCGAGCTTCTGGTTGGCGAAGAGGCAGCCGGCTTTCTCTTCAGGCGTCAGTGTGAGGTGCCGCTCGATCTGTTCGATCGACGTGATCCGGTTTTTGAGCTGCCAGGTCCAATCCTGCCATTGGGCCGCTGGAATGTGGGACCAAAGTCCCTGCCCTTCGAACCACTGCGTGCGATCTTCTGTGTATGCCATGTGCTTCAGCAGAGGTAGCCGCTTTGCCGAGGCTGTCAAATGAGGGAATCCTGAAGCGGATTAGTTCGGACGCAGCCATGCCTCAACCACGAAGAGCGCACAGAAAACCAGCCGGATAACTGAAAATCATAGATTTAATGTTATGCAAATAGGCTCAAATTAAGCGGAATTGTGCCGATGCATGCAGGGTCAATCCATCAGAGGACCGATGCAGGACCATTTTGCCCGTCCTGCCTGCAAACAATTCAACGCCAATGCCCCAGAAAGTCCAAACGAGCACAACCCACCTGATGCCCAGGTTGGCCGGAAAGAACATTCGGCTGATCGCCGGATCAATCGCCGGCGTGGGGCTGCTCCTCGTTTTGGGTCTGGTTTGGTGCGCGCTGACCAGGCCGTCGGTCCTGCACGCGACGGTTCTTTACCTCGCCGCCGGTGGCATTGCCAGCATCGCCTTGATCGCGTTCGCCGGGCTAAAAATCGCCGCCCGGACCATTGACCAGCTCCAGAAAAGCGCGGAGGGAAATCATTTTGTGCTGAACACCACGTTGCCGTTGCTTCAAGCGCTGTGGGACAAAGCCCCCATCAGTATCATGATTTTCGATCCGCACGACCCGCAAGTGCCGGTCAAAATCGTGGATTGCAATCCTCTGGCCTGCACCATGCACGGCTATACAAAAGCAGAATTAATCGGGCAATGCTGCGACCTGATTGAAGCTGATCCGTGGACCCAAAACACCTCGAACTGGTTCCGAGACCTGCGCCAGACAAGCCGATTCGAAGGCACAGGCAAACACCGGCACAAAAACGGCACGACGTTCCCCATCGAATATTTCACGAGTCTGATCATGGTCGATGGTCGCGAATTAGTGATCGGCATTGATCGGGATGCCACCGACCGCAAAGCCGCCGAGTTAGCCTTGCAGCAGAGCGAGCAACGCTGGCATCTGGCGGTTTCCGGCAGCAACGAAGGGGCGTGGGATTGGAATATCGAGCGCAATGAAATCTGGTTTTCCCCACGCTGGAAAAGCATTCTGGGCTTTGCTCCCGAGGCCTTGCCCGACCGGCGCGAAGAGTGGCTGGCCCGGATACACCCTGATGACCAGGCGTTGATCAATACCGCACTCCTCGCCCACCTGCATCAGCAGTCGGATGCTTTTCACTGTGAGTATCGCATGCTTCATCAAAACGGAAATTGGATCTGGACCTTGGTCCGGGGCAAAGCCCTCTTCGGCCCCCATGGCCGGGCGATCCGTATGGTTGGCATCCAAAGCGATATCACCCAGCAAAAGTTAGCAGAATCAGAGCTCCGCCAAGCCAAAGAAAACGCCGAAGCGGCGGACCGCTCCAAAAGCGAATTTCTCACCGTGATGAGTCATGAAATCCGCACGCCCATGAATGGCGTGCTCGGCTTCACCAACCTCCTGCTCGATACCGCCCTCGGCCGGGAACAGCGCGATTGGTTACTGACCATCCGCTCCAGTGGCGAATCCCTGCTCACCCTCATCAACGACATCCTGGATTTCTCCAAGATCGAATCCGGCCGCATGGAATTCGATCGGCATCCCGTTTCGGTCCGCCGTTGCCTTGAAGAAGTGCTCGACCTGCTCTGGAGCAAAGCCCACGAGAAGAAAATCGCGCTGCTCCATTGGATCGATATCGATGTCCCCGAGTGGGTGCTCACGGATAGCACCCGGCTCCGTCAGGTGCTCGTCAACTTGATCGGGAACGCCATCAAATTCACCACTAAAGGCGAAGTAGAAATACGCATCGGGTTGGTCCTCTCCACGACCAGTCAAGCCCCGCAACTCAGCTTCACGATCCGTGACACCGGCGAAGGCATCGCGCCGGATCGGATCAACCGATTATTCCGCCCCTTCAGCCAAGCCGACTCCTCCACCACCCGGCGATTCGGCGGCAGTGGTCTTGGTCTCGCCATCAGCCGCAACCTCACGCAGTTGCTCGGCGGCGACATTGAGTTGGCCTCCACTTCACCCCAAGGCTCCAGCTTCCGTTTCACCATCCAAGCGGCCTTCACCACGGCCCCAGCCGATCAAGCGGCCGGCGCGCAACCGCTCCGCCCCACGGTAGCCTTGGAAGGCCGCCGCGCCGTCATCGTCGATGACAATGAGTGCAACCGGAACATTCTCACCAGCCAGTTGAAACGCTGGGGGATTATCTGCGACTCCTTTAAGGAGCCGCTCAAAGCCATCGAACACGTCCGCGAGCACGGCGAATACGATCTCGCGATTCTCGACATGATCATGCCCGGCATGCATGGCGTGGAGCTCGCCGCCCAACTTCACCAATTGCCCGGCCGCGCGAATCTCCCCATGATTCTGCTCTCCTCGATCAACCATGAAGAGCTCCGCGTCTACCACCCGAAGGATCATTTCACTGTCGTGCTGACCAAACCGGTTCGCCAATCCGCCCTGCTCGATGCCTTGAATAAAACCTTGGGTGACACCCGCCACGCCGAAACCAACAAGCCCGAGCCGACCCACCCACCCATCACCAAGTTTGATCCCACCCTCGGCCAGCAACACCCGCTCCGGATTATTGTCGCTGAGGATAATTTGGTGAATCAGAAACTGATCACCGGCTTACTGCGCCGGATCGGCTATCAACCCCAAATAGTCGGTCATGGTTTGGCCTGCATCGAAGCGCTCCGCCGCGACGCCTTCGATCTGATTCTGATGGACTGCCAGATGCCGGAAATGGATGGCTATGACGCCACCGTCCGCATCCGCAACGGCGAGGCGGGCGATCACAACCGCAACATCCGCATCATCGCCCTGACCGCCTCCGCCATGGTCGGCGATCGTGAGATCTGCCTTAAGGCCGGCATGAACGACTACCTGACCAAGCCCCTCAATGCCCCCGATCTCATCCGTTTGATCCGCGCCAGCTCCGCAGCATCCCATTAGTGGGTAGTTTTCAGGAAAATTGCGAGCGAGGTGCCCGTCCTATCTCGTAGGTTGCGAGCTTGCCTCGCAACGTAGCGCGTAGGTTGCGAGCTTGCCTCGCAACGCAACTCGTAGGTTGCGAGCTTGCCTCGCAACGTAGCGCGACCAGCGCGCTACCTACCACGGTTCCGTCATCCAGTAGCCGTGTTTGAGGGCGCAGCCCGAAAACGCGGTTATGACAATCACCCGCAGTCCCAGACCACGTTGTCGCATTCGCGCCAACGTGGCTACCACAGGGAAATTTGTGGGCGGGTCCCCTCACCCCACGAGACATGCGCGACGAAGGTTGAAGCCAGCGGGGTTCCTCCGACGCCAAGACTATGGAGGACGAGGAGTGCACCCCGCCCACAGGCAAACATGGCCCAAAAGTAACAAAGAATAATCGCCCGCATGTTTCCCCTTGGCAGGCGGGGTCGGACTCCTTTTCGTCGGCGGAGAATGTCCCAGTCCAAACCCGCAGTTCTCGCCCTCGAAGATGGTAGCATATTCCGTGGCATCGCCTTTGGGGCCGATGCCACCATCGCCGGTGAATGTGTTTTCAACACCTCCATGACCGGCTACCAGGAAATCATCACCGATCCCTCCTACTTCGGCCAAATCGTGACCATGACCGCCGTGCAAATCGGCAATTACGGCATCAACGTCGAAGACGAGGAAAGCTTCGCCCCACGTTGCTCCGGCCTCGTCGTCCGCGAAGTTTCCCCCGTCGTCAGCAATTGGCGCAGCACCATGTCGCTCGACGCCTACCTAAAAAAATACGGCATTCCCGGCATCAGCGACGTCGATACCCGCACCATCACCAAGAAACTCCGCGTCGATGGCGCGATGAAATCCTGCCTCAGCACTTTGCCTCTCAGCGATGAAGAAGCCGTCAAGCGCGCCCGCGGCTGGCGGGACATGGCCGGCAGCGATTATGTGAAGGATACGACCTGCAAAGCCCCGTACATCTGGCAAGCCTACGACGCCTCGCGCCACAACACCCAGTATCTCCCCGTCGGCACCACCCAAGGCGCGACGATCACGCCCTCGAAAAAATTCAAGATCGCCGCCTTCGATTTCGGCGCGAAGTACACGATTTTTCGCAAGCTCGTTCGCCACGGATTCGATGTGCAGGTATTTCCCGCCACCGCCACGTCTGAGCAAGTGCGCGAAGCCGGCGTCGACGGCGTGTTCCTCTCGAACGGCCCGGGCGATCCCGCCGCGTTGCCCTACATTCACAAAATGGTCACGGCCCTCCTCCCCGACTACCCGATTTTCGGCATCTGCCTCGGCCACCAGATGATCACGCACGCGATCGGAGGCACGACGTACAAATTGAAGTTCGGCCACCGCGGCGGCAACCAGCCCGTGAAGAATCTCGAGACCGGCAAAGTTTCCATCACGGCGCAGAATCACGGTTTCGCCACCGATCCGAAGTCAATCGAGGCCCACGGCGCGATGGTCACCGAGATCAACCTCAACGACCAGACGGTCGAAGGCCTCCGCCACAAAACGCTTCCCGTGTTCTCTGTGCAGTATCACCCCGAAGCCGCCCCCGGCCCGAACGACGCCGACCCGCTCTTCACCGATTTCTACCGGATGATCGAGAAACGCAAAGCCGGAAAAATTTGAGCCGCGCTGAGCGCGGGAAGTGCCAAGTAACAAGTGGCAGGTGACCAGTGTCGGCAAACTCACCTGCAATCAGGCAACTTCCGAGCAGCCAATTTCCCAGTAGCCGCGTTTGAGGGCGCAGCCCGAAAACACGGTCTTCGATGTCGTCTCAAACTGAAAGGTGCTCGCCGTTTTCCACATCGGCGACAGAGCGTCGGTATGGAAACCGACGCCCACCTCCTGCATATTCTCGTTTCGGGTCGCCCTCACCCCACCCGCGCCTTGGCCTCCGCCAAGAGCGGATGCTCGAACGCACTCTCGTACGCATCGAGCACGCTCGCCTTCAGCCGCAACTTTCGTCCGACCACACGCCACGGCACGACCGACTTAAATACCTCGCGCAAGATTGCTTTTGCCTCGCTTGGCTTGAGCCCAAACCGCGCCGCCGCAGCCATGGCAGTTTCAATGGACAACTCGCCCAACTCCTCGGTGATCGGAGTTTTGTTCGTCTGCGCACGATCAATCTCCGGCGCCGGATTCACATCGTAAGCCGGCGCCAGCGCCCAACGCACCGGCTCCACCAGGATAAATCCGTGGTTGCTTAGATGGTCGTCGTAATCGCTCACCAGCAGGGAAAACACCAGCCGCCGCCACAACTCCCGCAGATCGCCGGCGACCTCGTGACCGAATTGCCGAATGCCGTCGGCCATGTGCGTGTACGAGCCGGGTTCACCCGCCGACACCCCGAGCAACGTCGCCGCCGAGATAAACGGAATCCGTTTCGCCCCTTTGCGATCAAAGCGCGTGATTACCGCCACACTACGCTTCCCCACCGACACGAGCCGGTGCTCTGCTGTGTTGATGCCGGCAGCCATGGCCAAGCCGAGCGCGAGAATTTCACCGGCGGCGATGTCGCGCACATCGTCGGGCTTCGGAAATTTCGCGATACCCAGCACGCCCCGTCCAGCTGCACCGCCGATTTCGGCCGGGCTCCGCCGAGTGGCAAACCTTCGCCCAGAAAAAATCGCCGGTCTTCCACCGTTTCTTTTTCGTGATGTATCGCATCCGTCGCGTGGATAAGCTCCTTGAGCTGCACCAAGGGAGGCAACCGGCCCCAGTGCGCCGCGAGAAACGCCGGTTCCCCGCCCACGCGAAAGCGCAGCGCGCCGATGCGGGAGAAGTCGTCGAGCGCGAGTACGTAATCGATGTCGCGATACGGTTTCGCACTCAGAACTTTTTTCCGCACCGCCCGCTCGATCAGCACGCGCCCCCAACGGTCAGGCCCACAATCTTGGAATAAACCAAAGAGCGCGCCGCGATGCTGAGGATCTCGTTGCAGCGGCAAACCCGTCGGATCGATGGCGAACGAACCCGGCTGCGCGAGCCATTCGCGAGCGTATTCAAACGTGACCGCGCCCCCTTCTCCGTCGTGAACAGCCGTCCAACC
>Ga0163148_10004421_pt1 | contig 14721 bp, 12 predicted proteins | sample OliLakLV19MP7P2_FD_148606 | JGI IMG/M metagenome (GOLD analysis project Ga0163148, IMG submission 148606) | Freshwater microbial mat bacterial communities from Lake Vanda, McMurdo Dry Valleys, Antarctica- Oligotrophic Lake LV.19.MP7.P2 | ecosystem: Environmental > Aquatic > Freshwater > Lake >...
AATACAAATGCTGAAAGTACTCCAATACCAATCAGTGCAGCTGCAGGGTCTGCAATGCTAATGCTCACCCCAACAAATAAATAAGCCGCCATAAATATCAACGGCAACAATGGAAACAATTTCATTTTATAGATGCCGGTATCATCCAGGTGTTTTGTTTTTTTACGAAACCAGAAAATGGTGGCACTACTCAACACCATACCAAAACAATCAAGGAAAATAGTGAAGGTTAATATCTTTTCAAACTGCTGGGAGAAAAATAAAATCACCAGGCACATAGCAGCAAATATGGTAAGCGAAAATGGAAATACACCAGTTTTTTCATTGCGTTTGGCAAATACTTTTGGCAGGCTATTGTCATCGCCCATGGCATACATTACCCTCGGGTTACTCATTAGCAGACCATTTACATAAGAGAGCACGCCCAAAAAAAGAAATACAGAAAAAATACTGGCACCTGTTGACCCAAAGATTTTATCAATCACCACATAGGCTATTTCTTTTTCGCCTTTCATTTGCTGAAAGCCTACCAACTTGTAATAACTCAGGTTTACCAGGAGATATAAAATGATGATAATAAAAATGCCGATAAAAATTCCTTTGGGGATTGTTTTCGCCGGCCGGTCCACTTCATTGCCAAAGTTGATAGTTTGCTGGTAACCACCATAAGTAAATGAAACTGCAATAAGGCTTACGCCAAGGCTTTTGATCCAATCGGGGAAACCGGTTGATTGGGGGGCGATAAGCTGACTGGTTGTTTGTACCGCATAATGTTGAGGAAAAAACAATGCAGCAATTAACACCACTACCATAGTGATTTTTATAATCATCAAAATATTTTGTACCCGGGAACTCATTTTGAGCCCCTTTAAATTGATGATGTAAAATACGATAATGGCTACGCAGCTTACCAGGGCTTTGTCAATATCCGTCCAGGTACCGGGAAATAATTTTAATAAATAGCCGCTGCCAATGAGGGCCACACCGCTAAGGCTGGCGGCATTGCTAACCAATATTAAACAATTGATGGCAAAAGCAATACTGGGGTGATATGCTTTTGCAAATATTTTGTAATAGCCACCGGTAACGGGATAGCGGCTGCCAATTTCTGCATAGGTCAATGCTCCACACAATGCTACGATGCCACCAACAATCCAGGCACTGAAATAAACTGAAGGTGCAATTGCATCTTTGGCACTAGTGGCTGCAGTCCTAAAAATGCCCATCCCAATAACAAGGCCTACCACAATCATGGTAAAAGAAAATAGATTGAGTTTGTTAGTTTTTGTAACCATGCTTGGAAGATAGTATAATTTTTGAAAGAGGTAAAATTTGGGGCTGTTCAAGCTTAATTATCTTTTGAATAAAAGCAAAATAGATTCAAAAAGCTTACCTTAAAAACAGGTGATATAAAATTGTAGCTACGCTTTATTTTTTACGCTAACTAAACATTCATAATCATATTCTGCTATTTTTGCACAAAATATTACTACCATGAAAAAAGTATTTCAATTAGCCATACTAACAATGGCACTGTTTCCAGTAATTGGTATTGCCCAAACAAAAACTGCTGCGTGGCCGGAGATGAAAACATTTCACTCCTATATGGCAGCCACTTTTCACCCTGCCGAAGAGGGAAACCTGCAACCATTAAGAGAAAAAGCAGATAGCCTTTACAATGCAGCCAAAAACTGGCAGGCATCTGCAATACCCTCCAATTACAAGCCAACAGAAACAACCGCAGCATTAAAGAAACTGGTGAAGCAATGCGCCAGTATCAAAAAATATGTAGATGCCAAAATGGGTGATAAAGATTTAACGCATGAGATTACCGAGGCTCATGAAATTTTTCACAACATTGCCGGCGAATGTAAAAAGGCAGATGAATAAATTAAATAAAATTTCCTCAGTAAAAAGCCACTGCCAGTCAGTGGCTTTTGTTTTTACTTACCAGCAGTGCATAAAAGGATAGTTGTTTATTAATTAATTAGATTGGCACCTAAACCTCTAAACCATCTAAACAAAGAATAGAGGATGACATATACATTATTAACTTAGTAAACTATTAATAATTTGGCAGATGAAAATTATAATGGCACATTTGCAGCGACGTTGGTTTCTCCGCCTCACGACGGAGGATTAAAAGGGAAGTCCGGTGAAAGACCGGCGCTATCCCCGTAGCTGTATAGAGCCCCTCCAACCTCCCCGCAGGGGAGGCAAAGAGAGCGCAAAATTGTTGAAAATTTACCACTGTCTCGTCTTAGGCTTGATGGGAAGGTTTCAACAATGCTTCAAGCCAGAAGACCTGCCAGCAATCACATTTATCATTCACGGCTTTCGGGTGAAAGGCATGGAGTGTAAGCGCTGCAAGGCATTTATATTTCACGGTATTGAAGTGCACGCCATCGGCTAAACGTGGTATGTGGCTTTAATTACTACTATTTTCCACGGAAGCAGTTACAAAAAACATTTTCTAAAAATGAAAAAGAAAATTTTTATTGTGGCTGCTGTATTTTTCAGCAACCAGTTGCTGGCGCAACAACGAGACGCCACTGCAACAAACACAGACAGTACAAAAAGTTTAGATGAAGTGGTGGTTACAGCCAACAAGTATCCACAAAAACAAAGTAGTACCGGTAAGGTATTAACCGTTATTACCCGTACACAATTAGAAAATAATACCGGACGAACGCTGATGCAGGTATTAAATGAACAAGCTGGCTTAATTATAAACGGATCGCAAAATGCCCCTGGTACCAATCAAACAGTTTACATGCGTGGCGCAGCAGCTGCCAATACGTTGATACTGGTAGATGGCGTGCCGGTCAACGATGCAGCAGGTATTACTGGTGCATTCGACCTCAATCATTTTGCAATTGACCAGATAGAAAGAGTAGAAATTCTTAAAGGAGCACAGTCTGTTTTATATGGCTCCGATGCTGTTGCAGGCGTTATCAATATCATCACCAAAAAACAAAACGGCGATAAAAAAGCAGGCTTTAATACAGTAGTTGCAGGGGGTACTTATGGCACCTTCAAAGGAACTGCAGGTGTTTCAGGTACTGTGGATGCCATCACTTATAACCTCCAATATTCAAAACTAAGCAGTAGTGGTTTTTCTGCTGCGCAGGATATTGCCGGTAATAAAAACTTTGATAAAGATGGTATTAACCAGGATGCGATTGGATTAAACATCACAGCAAAAGCAAATAAAAACTGGCAACTGCGTTTCACCGGCCGATACAATCATTACAAAGCGGATGTGGATGATGGTGCATTGATAGACGATAAGAATAACATAATAAAAAATAAAAACTGGCAGGCTGGATTAAATTCATTGTACCAGTTTAAAAAAGGAACTGTAACAGTAAATCTAAACCTCAATAATACCGTCCGCAAACTGGATGACGCAAGAAATATACCTGAAGATCCGAACGATTACGACCCATACAATGCTACTTATAAAGGCAATTCTCTTTTTGGAGAAGCGTATACCAATTTGAATTTGCAGCAGCATATCGGCTTATTAATTGGTACTGATTTTCGCAAACAAAAAGCCAATATCCAATCTACTTACGGCAACCTGGGCGATGATAGCCTGCATGCGGCACAAGTGAGTGGGTATGCCTCTTTTCTATTAAAATCACTCGGTGGGTTTAATGCAGAAATTGGTACCCGGTTTACCAATCATTCAGCGTTTGGAACTGCCATTACTTATTCCATCAACCCATCTTACCTCATCAATAAAAAACTGAAATTATTTGCAAATATTGCAACAGGATTTAAGGCGCCAACTTTATACAACCTGGCATCTGAGTATGGCAATAAAAACCTGAAACCGGAAAAATCTAATTCGTATGAAACCGGTATTCAATATGCCAATATTGGTAACACTATTAATGTGAGGGTTACTTATTTTAACCGGATCATTAAGGATGTAATCATTTTTAAATCCTTGTTTGTTCCACCTTACGGGCAGTATGACAATGCCGACAGGCAAAAGGACAATGGCTTTGAATTGGAAGCAAGTTTTCGTCCTGCAGAAAAATGGAGCATAACGGCTAACTATGCTTTTGTAGATGGTAAAATTGAAACTACTACACAGGCTAAAGACACCAGCTTTTACAATTTGTACCGCAGACCAAAAAATGCTATCAACACAACGATTGGTTATCAGGCTACCAAAAAGCTGTACACCAGTATGGGTTTTAGGTGGGTTGATAAAAGGCAGGACGTTTATTTTAATCCAAACACTTTTGGAACAGAAATTAAAGACCTGAAAGCCTATTACAATGCAGACATTTACGCAGCTTACCAGGCTTCACCTGCAGTAAAAATATTTGCGGATCTCCGCAATGTTACCAACCAGTTGTACTTTGATCTGTATGGCTACAACAGCCGCCGGTTTAATTGTATGGCAGGGATTAATGTGAACCTGTAGGAAAATTATAATTTAAATAATACTCCTGCCCGACTAAAATTCTGCCATAATGCTAAAATACTTATGGGTTAAGGGTTCTAGCCCCGCTCCCCGTCCGAACGCCAGCCCGAGAGATACATTCTGGCGGGGCTTGGCCGGGCGGGCTTCGGAGTATAATGTAAGTGCGCTGATGTCTTGCGTTATAGAACTGGAAAATACAAAGCTGATTCTAAATAAGCGTACAAGAAAAATGAGACTACTAGTCGAATAAGAAAAGAGAGTTGAGGTATCAGTGTCAAGCTCCCCTCTGCCCTTGGAGAGGGGTTGGGGGTGAGGTCATATAGGCTTAGCCAGGGCTTCAGGCATTTAGTCGAATACTTTTGTTTAAAATTTGAACAACAGCTGCTAATTACACAAAGGTTTTTTATACCTTTTTTAGTAATGACACCTATTTTTTTTACTCCTGAAATCTGCGCCCTTAATTCGACGAAACAAATAGGCGAAGCCTTGGCCGTATCATTTACCTTTGGTTTTTGTATTCAATTTTAACTACACAAATACCATGCATTTCAAGTCGGCTTTTTTAATTGTATTCGTTTTACAACTTTTTCTTGCACCCGCTTTTGCCCAATATATATTTAAAGGAAAAATTGCCGGTAATGATTCAGCTCCATTGCAGGGCGTAAGCATTGCAGTAAATCAACGGGTAATTACCAGCTCCGGCAGCAACGGTACTTTTGAATTTAACAGCAAAACAGACAGCGTCAATATCCGTTTTTCTTCCATAGGCTACCAAACGGTTAGTGCTGTTTATGGAGCTGCTGAAAATATGCTTATCATACTCAACCAATCAACCACGTTGTTGGAAGAGGCCGTGGTAAAGGCTTATGAAGGGAATACAGCATTAAAAAATATGTCTGCCACAATAAGTGTTTTAAACAAAGCAGACCTTGAGCGATACAGCAATACAAGTATCGTGGCTGCAGTAAATACCGTGCCGGGCGTTAAGATGGATGAACGCAGCCCGGGCAGTTATCGCCTCAGCATTCGGGGTAATTTATTGCGGAGTCCATTTGGTGTACGCAACATAAAAGTTTATTGGAATGGCATACCGTTTACCGACGCTAACGGTAATACTTACCTTAACCAGGTTGGCTTTAATAATGTTGGCAAAGTGGAAATACTAAAAGGCCCCGGTGGCAGCATGTATGGTGCAGGAACCGGTGGCGTTGTTTTGCTGAGCACTCGCAACCCGGTCAATAATGAGCATAGTATTGTATTGAATGTGTTGGCCGCCAGTTATGGTACCTATGGCAGTGATATGGCCTATAAAAAAAGTACTGATAACAGTAATACATCGCTAAGCTATGCACACCAGCAAAGTGATGGCTGGCGCAATCATACTAATATGCGTAGAGATGTAGCCAACTATACCGGCAGTTTTACCATCAGTAAAAAGCAAACAATTCACACCAATATTTTTTATAGCGATTTGTATTACCAAACACCCGGTGGTATTACGCAACGGCAGATGGATTCTGCGGCACAACAATCAAGACAAGCCAGCGGATCTTTTAAAAGTGCAGCTACTCAACAAGCAGCTATTTACTTAAAAACATTTTATGCCGGCTTTGCAAATGAATATAATTTTAATGACCAATGGAGCAATGTTACCAGCGTTTATACCAGTCATACACAATTTAAAAATCCCAGTATATTAAACTACCAACGCAAAACAGAGCAAGGCATTGGCGGAAGAAGCGTTACAAAATTCCATCGCAACAATTTTACATTTCATGCAGGTGGCGAATACCAATATGGATTTACTTCTACCAGAACTTTTGGCAATAAATCGGGTGTGCCGGATACCTTACAATTTGATGATGAAATAGCCGCTACGCAATACAATTTATTTGCGCAGGCAGAAATTAAACTGCCATATAACCTGGCGGTAACGGCAGGGCTTAGTTATAATAATTTCAATTATGGTTTTACCCGGTTGAATAAACGGCCGGTTAATGAAACCAGCAAAACTTTCAATCCGGTTTTAGTGCCACGTATTGCTTTAATAAAAAAAATGGGCAGTAAGTACAGTTTATACGCTACTGTTAGTAAAGGGTATGGTCCGCCCACCATTGATGAAATTGTTCCATCTGCCGGAGTTTTTAATGTAACATTAAATGCAGAAAATGCTACCAATTTTGAAGTTGGGGCAAGGGCAGAAATTCCGGATAAATTATACATTTCAGCTGCCTATTATTTTTTAAAGTTGAACAATACTATTGTTTCAAGACGAGATAATAGCGGAGCAGAGTATTTTGTAAACGCCGGAAATACCAACCAGCAAGGGTTTGAACTTGCTGTTACTTATTATCCTTTGAAGGGTACAGGTAATTTTATAAAGGATTGTAAACTTTGGGTCAACTATACCAACATCATGGCTAAGTTTGATACTTATCAACGAGGCAACAATAATTACAGTGGAAACAAACTTACCGGTACAGCCCCCAATGTATTTGTATCAGGTGCAGATATACTTACCAAAATAGGTTTGTATGCAAATGTTACTTACAGTTTTACGGATGTAATTCCATTGAATGATGCCAATACTTTTTTTGCTGCCCAATACAATTTGTTGTTTGCAAGAGCAGGTTATAAATTATCATTGAGCAAAAGAATGGCTACTGAAATTTTTGGTTCATTTGATAAATCATTCAATACACCCTTTAGCCTGGGCAATGATTTGAATGCAGCCGGCAACCGATACTTTAATCCATCGGCACCACAAAATTTTACAGGTGGATTAAAGCTTCAATTCAATTTATAAAAATCTATTCCAGGGAAAGGTTCAAACAACATATTAAAAAGTAATGGAGCAGCAGCAGTAAATTATTTTTATTTAACTATATTCATTATATGGAAATATATCTTATAAGGCATACAGCCCCATTGGTAGCAAAGGGGATTTGTTATGGGCAAACTGATTTAGATGTTACAGAAACTTTTATTGCGGAAGCCAATATCATCAAAGCACATTTGCCTTCAACTATTCTGCAGGTTTATAGCAGCCCCTTACAACGTTGCACCAAATTAGCAGCACACTTATTTCCCGAAAAGGATATTCTATTGCAAAATGAGCTGATGGAAATTAATTGCGGTAGTTGGGAAATGAAACGCTGGGACGATATACCCCGGGAGGATATAGAACCATGGATGAAAGATTTCGTTAACATTCGCACGCCACAAGGTGAGAATTATTTCGATTTGTACAACAGGGTAAAAAGTACATTTGAGGAGATTACGCAAAAGCCTTTACCGGCGGCTATTGTAGCACATGGTGGGGTGCTTCGCAGTATTTTATCGTACATTACCAACACTGCAATAATTGATTCTTTCAACGTATTTAACCTGCACTATGGTTGTGTTATAAAAATTGAAACAGCTAACGGTACCCGGCAGCACAGCATACTCAGCAATATTGCTCATGATAAGGAAACACACAAACCAACCGGCTTTTAAAAGGTTCCTATATTGAAAATGTATATTTGCCGAAATTTTTTTTATTGATGAATTTCCAGGAAATAGCTTTTAAAGAAATATTAACGGTAACATTTACCTTGTTTGCCGTAATTGATATGGTAGGTTCAGTGCCGATCCTGGCTTCTTTGAGGGTAAAAATGGGAGGCACTATCCGCTCCACCCAGGCAACCCTTGCCTCAGGTGGGTTAATGATTTTATTTTTATTTTTAGGAAAGCAATTCCTGGGTTTATTGGGCCTTGATGTTAAATCTTTTGCGGTGGCAGGTAGTATTGTGATTTTTATTTTAGGATTGGAGATGGTATTGGGGCATGAATTTTTTAAACCCGATAACAATCCCCGCAGCGGGAGTGTTGTCCCCATTGCTTTTCCGTTGATAGCCGGTAGTGGTACACTTACTACCATCATGAGTTTAAAAGCCAACCATGCAGATGTAAATATCCTTGCAGGTATTCTCATCAACTGTATCGTAATCTACCTGGTACTAAAATCATTAAAATGGATTGAGAATTTTTTGGGGCCCAATGGAATGACGATTATAAGAAAGTTTTTTGGCGTAATATTGCTCGCAATTGCAGTAAAAATATTTGGCAGCAATATTCAGAATTTTGGAAAGTAATTGTAGATGGTTGAAGGTGGTTGGAGAAATGGTTGAATATGGTTTAAGGTGGTTGAATGTGGTTTAAGGTAGTTGAATTTGGTTTAAGAAAGTTGAAGTTGGTTTAAGGTGGTTGAATTTGGTTTAAGGTTGTTGAATTTAGTTGAAGGTGGTTGAATTTGGTTTAAGGTAGTTGAATGTGGTTTAAGGTTGTTGAATTTGGTTTAAGGTAGTTGAATTTGATTTAAGGTAGTTGAATTTGGTTTAAGGTTGTTGAATGTGGTTTAAGGTAGTTGAATTTGGTTTAAGGTAGTTGAATTTGGTTTAAGGTGGTTGAATATTAAACCATCCGAACAACATTAAGCCCTTTAAACAACGTTAAACCCTACAAACGACATTAAACCCTTCAAACAACATTAAACCCTACAAACAACATTCAACAATATAAAGGTCTTGTCGTACAATGGATAGTATAAGAGTTTCCGAAGCTCCAGATCCAGGTTCGATTCCTGGCAAGACCACCAATTGTTTTACTGCCCTTATAGTTGAAAAAAGCGGGCACACGTTACATGCCAGCCAGTCAATGCTGGTCTCATCCATCTATCATTTCAGGAAAGTAAAAGTTGTTCAATCTCATTCCAGGAGTTTACCCTGGTGTGCCTTCCGGCGCTCGCTAATATGTTATGTGGTTGGGTAAATAACAAGGTTTCGCCGCTGAAAATATCAAGATTTTTAAAATGATCATCAATCATAATATCTGCCTTAATAATTTCTTTCGATCCACAAAAAACAATTTGTTGCCAGGTAATAAAAGGGAAGTGTGTTACTAGCCAGGATTTTTTTTCTGGTAAACTTGCCGGAAATTCCATGGCGGCAGAAACTACAAATAACTCATAGTGTTCATTTAGCTTTTGCATTACGGCCTGGCTGTTTTCTATTACAGGTGCATCAAGGAAAAATCCCGGACTTGTTACATATTTCATTGCATTTAAAAAGGCTACTTTTTCCGGCTTCCCCTCTATTGCTGCTGACGGTAATACCTCGCCAAATTCTGCTGCATGCATTTGTATAAACTGGCTGTACACATTGGCAATTACCCCATCCATATCTACTGAAATTCGTTTCATTGTATTGTATTAATTTTTAAAAAATACCGGATTTACCCGTTGTGTATTGTTAGGAAAGGGCTAAAGTTAGTCCAATTAAAAATTGTCTTTCCGGATAGATGCATGTTGTGATTTGCTTTCAACTTGGTTCCAATGCGAGTCTCAGCTCATGATTTGTGGGCAAACTTGCGGGACTCGTCTTAGCGCATTAGGATAAGGTTAGTTACTCTAAATATTTACGACAGCGGCTAGCCTTGATGAAATGTATTCTTCGCATTTCATCAGTACATCATGGCAGCTGGTTAGAAAACTGCGCCGGCCGGGTAGTATTGCGGTGATAAATTAAAATGGCAGGTCGTTATTTATTGGAGCATCAATACACGTTACCAATTCAGAGACAGAAAAATTGTAGCAACTAATTCCGTAATAGCCTTTCATCGAATCATTATGGTCGTTTAATAAAAATAATTTTAAGGTTATGAGGTTTATCTCTAACTGAGAGGTTTCTGAATTTTTTAAGTCTAATATTTTAACCCCATTCTCAAGGTTCGCCCTCACAATGGTATTCTGCACCGCATATTTGCAGCTTTGTAAAATAACAGTAAAATGAGTTTGGTCACAAACTACTACCAACGCATACCAACCCTGGTTTTCAGCTTTAAAAATAATATCGAGGTAATAAGTTTCTTCCGTATCATGGTATTCAATTCTTGTAATATAAAAATGTGCAAGGTCCATTTCCTCTGATAATTGATCCTTTTTTCTAAAAAGTTTTTTCCAGATTTTATTATCCGCCTCGTTTCTTAGCCGGGTATTTATTTCATTTTGAATAAACTCATTCAGATAGACATAACCAGCTTCCTGTAATTTGTTGTATGCCCCGAAATCAATTTTTATTTCGTTGGTTATATCAAACCATATTAAACTGTTCATGTAGTTAGTTTCATCATTGGCGAACCTGTGCAAGGCGTTTATAGTTTCGTCAACAGTGATTTCATTTCTGCAATACAATTCTTCATAAACAAAAATGCAGTAGGTGTGCGGTATTACATTCATGTAGGGTAACACGCTGTCAAAAATAGTTTTATTGAGTTTGCCGGTTTCCAATATTTCTTTATCAGTGTGGGATGGGGATTGCAAATAATCCGTTGCCATTTTTTGTAGAAAAATGGAGATATCCTCAAGAGGTAAGGGCTTGGCGTCTTCATCTAAAACAGCTTCCTGCAAAGCGTTTGAAATATAAAATGCTTTAGGTAAGCCATAGGCAATCAGGATTTCTTCTTCAAGTTTGTAGATTGGGTCTTGCGCTTCGATGGTAAATTTGTTATTCACATACCTGTCTTCGATAAGGCAGATATATTGCTTCAATTTTTCGTGTATATTCATGGCTGATTGTTTTAATAAAAGTAGTGTTACAGAGTGCAAATGCCTTGCACTTTCAATTAATTTTTATGAAAAAATATAGTAAGCAGAAATGCCTGGAGATTATTGATGATTGCCTCAATAATAGAGAGGGGATTTTATGGACTGTAGAAAGATTTATGAAGAAATTGAAAGTTGGCAAGCGCAGTATTCATAACTATATTAACGAGCTCAAAAGCTTGCAAGCTCCCATAAAATTTACAAAGAACAAAGGCTACTTTTATTCCGCATCTTTTAAATTTAAAAAGCCCACACTGAATGAAGATGAAGCCACAAAATTATATGCCGCAATCAATATTTTAAAAGAGTTAAATTTTTCTACTCCATTATTTGACCTGGAAAGCCTGGTATTAAAATTAGAAAGCACATCGGTAGTAGAAGCGCAGGTATGGAATACGATTGTACAATTTGAACAGCATGTTGTTTTAAAAGGCTGGAAAGAATATTTCGATAAACTGTTTATGGCAATAAAAGATAAGAAAGTGATCTCTGTCACTTACCAAAGATTCCATACCAAAAAAGTAAAAACATATAATTTTCATTCTTACTTATTAAAAGAGTACCATAACCGTTGGTATTTATTTGGCAAGATAGACGGCAAGGAAAATATAACCACACTTGCGTTAGATCGGATTGAAAACATTCAGTACACAGATATTGCTTACGAAAAAGACCGGAACTTTGATGCCGGTGATCACTTTGCAAGCGCAATTGGTATTACGTTTGAAGGAAACATAACGCCACAAAAAATTTCAATACGGGTTATTAAAAAGCAAGTGCCGTATTTTGAAAACCAACCTTTGCATACATCGCAAAAAACAGTAAAGGTGTACAAGAATGGCGATAAATTATTTTCATTGTTTGTAATAATTAATATTGAATTGAAATTATTACTGATGCAATATGCTCATACTTTAAAAGTGATGGAGCCTGAAAGTTTACGGATAAGCCTTAATGAAATGCTGCAAAATGCAGTGAAATTAAATGTAGAAAAATGATTTTGGGTGCAAGTGATTTGCACTTTAAATCATTTATCTTTAACCCAACTAAAAAATAAATTATATGTATTCAGGAATTAAAAACTTATGGCCGGAGTTAATTGAAGCAAAAAATTATTGTTTAAAAGAAGACCTTGACATAATTAAAGCTTTTAATGAAAAAAGAGAAGACACGAAAAGAAAAATATGAGAAGGCCAAAAAGGACCCAAAAAAGGCTAAAGATTTTGAAATAAGATTGGATTTGATTGCTGAACCTTTTGTTGGGAATCCAAAGGCAAATATTATTGTTCTTGCTGCTAATCCGGGGGTCTCGATAGGTGTTCGTGAGTTAGATTTATACAAGAAGCATCCAAAATTTAAAACCGATATAATAAAATATCATAGGGATCATAAAAGCATTACTTATCCATATTATTATTTTAATCCAGACTATGATGCACATCCTGGATACGATTGGGCAACAGCAAGATTCAATTCATTGCAAAAAGAATCAGAAATAGATTGGAAAGTATTAAGCAATAAAATTTTGTATCTGCAATATTTCCCCTATCATTCAAAGAATTTTAAGAATATTAAAAAGGGTGAATATTTAGAGTGCCAAAAATACACATTTCAGTTATTAGCTAATGGGATAGATAGAAATGCACTTATTATCTGTTTTCGTTGTTTCGATTTATGGGATCAGGCTTTAAAAGATAATATTAGACCTAATCTAAGTTTAAAAACCTATGAAAATTTGATAGTTTTAAATAGTGCTCAGAGTGTTTATGTGACAAAAAATAATATGAAGGAGAATGATTTTGAAAAATTATTAAAAGCACTCAAAGAAAAGAAATAGAAAATTAAATAGAAGCCTTTCACCAGGCGCCGGACTCTGTCCGATGTCCCTTGTTACTAATTTTTTAAATATAAGCCACTATAAGGTCGATGGAGCAATGGACATTTTATCGCTATCAGTATTTGCCCGTGCTTTAAAAACCATCAGCAGTTTGCAACGGCTCCCCTTGAAAAAACAATATTTTTATAACAATTATTTAAAAAGTGCCTGCTGCAGCAGTAGCTACGTCCCAACTCATACTCATAATGCCTGCAACCAGCGCATTAAAAATTTATCGTACACTGCATAATAAGGTTCGCTAATGCTGGTATCCCGGTATATCATTTCTTTTTGCAGCAACGATTCTAAGCTGCGTTTTACAATGGCCGAAGAACCGAGGTTGTGGGTATTGATAAATTTTTTGTTGTACGGCTGTATTACTTTTTCTTCTTTTGCCATGGCTTTTAGCAAATGCCATTGTGTTACGGTGAGCAGGTTGCGGTATTGAAAAAATACAGCTTCTTTTTCCCGCATTATTTTTTGCTTTACTGCTTGTAGTGTGGCAGCCTGTATGTTTTTTGGGTTTTGTAAAAAAAGCTCATGACAAAAATATTGGGTGTAGTAGGTATGTATATGTGTATAATCTAAAATCTCCTCCGTTTCTTCATCGCTTATTTTAAATTTATATTTAGAAAAAGTATCCCGGATAAAACTTTTATAAATGCTGCGATCTATTTTTTGCAGGTTGATGGTATTGCAACTGGCATAAAAAGGGCGTTTGGCACTATTAAATATCTCCTGCATCATGGCCTGGTTGCTTCCACAAAAAATGAAGGTTACGTTTTTTAATGTTTGCATTACGGTACGCAAGAGAGCTTCCACATTTTTTTCCGGATAGCTAAGTATCTGCTGAAATTCATCAATGGCTATCACCGTTTTAATGGGCTGCTGATCCAGAAACTGCAGCAATTGTGGAATGGTTTTTTCAAATTGTTTAGGTTGCGTAATATCTAAGCTCAGTTCCGGGTTGCCGCTCAAAGGATCTATACTTACTACCGGCCTGAACAGTTTAATAGCTTCCCAGAATTTTTTACCAATGCCCTTTTGTTCCGGAAAAACACTGTAGATATTATTGGCGAGCAGGTTGGTAAACTGCTTCAGATTCTGTGTGGCATAAATATCCATATAGATGCATTTACGATTCCGTTGTTTTTGCAGCAGGTAAAATACATGCTGTATCAACGCCGTTTTTCCCATTCTTCTTAGTGCAAAAAAAGCAGTATGGCTGTGGTGCTGAATATTCTGTACCAGGGTTTTTGTTTCCTGCTCCCGGTCGCAAAAAAACGCAGGCCCTAAATAAGTATTAGTGCTAAACGGGTTTGTTATTTCTTTCATACCTTAAAGATATTATACAAAATGTATTATACAAAATGTATAACGCATTTTGTATAATTTTTTTACTATTGCTTTTTGCCGCTCTTTTACCCCATTAGGCGACAGCCGATAGTTATCGGCTGTCGCCGGTGTTTAACCGTTACTAATGTTACCAATTTAAGCCACTGCTGTTTCAATGGAGCAATGGGCATTTTGTCGCAATCGGTAGTTGCCCTGGCTTTAAAAGCAGTCAGCCGACTGCGACGGATCGCTTTAGAAATGTTTTTTAAATACTACCTCATCAGGCGCCGGAGCCGATACCTATCGGCTCTGTCCGGCGTATGATGGTTACTATTCTTGATAATTTAAGCCACTGGCAGTACGTTGGAGCAAAGGGCATTTTATCCCTATGAGTATTTGCTTGGGCGTTAAAAATGCCGCTGTACT
>Ga0163148_10004426_pt1 | contig 14711 bp, 5 predicted proteins | sample OliLakLV19MP7P2_FD_148606 | JGI IMG/M metagenome (GOLD analysis project Ga0163148, IMG submission 148606) | Freshwater microbial mat bacterial communities from Lake Vanda, McMurdo Dry Valleys, Antarctica- Oligotrophic Lake LV.19.MP7.P2 | ecosystem: Environmental > Aquatic > Freshwater > Lake >...
ATAGTTCAACCAGGGTTACTCAGTATGGACCCTACGAAAAAGATGAATAGTTACCTTCATATAATTACACCACTCCGTCATTGAGATAATTTCACGATAGAAATCAAATCACTACATGCTATATAAACGTTTCCAATCCAGTAAAACACGTTCACTAAAATCTTCACCTGACATGGTAGCTAGTTCAGAAGCGTAGCTATATTGTTCTGAGATATATTTCGGAGCATGACGTTTTCCTCTTCTTGCTTGTGGCGAAAGCCAAGGAGCATCAGTTTCCATAAGGAGACCAAGTTTGCCACGTATGTACTTTTCATGCGTAACAACGACCTGAAAACTATCACGTAACAGTTGTGCTTTTGGATAAGAAAGATTCCCACAAAATCAAAACCGTAAACGTGGGAAACGCGCGATCATTACCTTTGCTTCATCAGGACCATATCACCGACAGTGTACATATACCGAGAGATCAGAAAAAGCTTCTAACACTTCATACATAGAAGCAAATGCATCCCTACTATGAATCACTACAGGTAGATCATACTGGCGAGCAAGTTCACACTGACGACGAAAAAAATCTTGCTGGAGTAAACGTATCTCATTTGTATATCAAGGATAATGAGCATCCATACCACATTCACCAATCGCCACAATGACGTCGCGATGTTTTTCTACCAAGACACATAGACCCCCTATATACGTATCGATAGCATCTTTATTACATATATTCCCATGAGAAACTTCACTAGGATGTCCTCACACCGTTGCTTTTACTATACATGAACCATCTTGAGATGCTCGTTGTTCAGCAATTTCAATGCCCCTTGCATTCCATATCGCATCTACTCATACATTTACCAAACCTACTCATCCACAAGCAATAAAATCGTGTAGATGGGAGTTTCGTTCTCGGTATAACTCGTCACTGTTCAGATGCGTATGCGCATCGGTATATTCCATCATGGAAAAGAACTAAAAAATTAGTTGGGACTTGATTGATACAAACGTAGTGTCGTTGCCCGTCTTTTATTGATTGCGTCTGTATATTGGTTCGCTGTTTTTCGCATTTCAATATTTTGCAAAACAAAGTCTTGTATTTGTCCAATCACTCCTGCTGTAGAATTTAACTGCAGTTGATTTGCAACTAGGTTCTTATTTGCTGCTACTCACTTATTATACGCAATATCAGACAAAAATGCTTCCTTTTCGATTTTTTGCACATTACCTACAGCGACATTTGTATCTGCGTCAAATCACCTATCAGACGAAGCTCACTGAATAACTAAGTATCTATTTCTTTCATCTATAAAGGTAAGATTGTCCGTGATATTGAGTTGCACATTTTCGAGGTATTCACGTTTTTCTCTCGCTCTTTGTTTTGCTATCGAAGGATCGACTGCATCACGTGGTCATTTAAAAATAACTGAAATTCAAAAAGCAAACTTATTAGCAAACTTGATACGCATAAGCTTATCCTCAATATGATCTTTTGTCTTGTTGTGCTCGAGTAATGCACCACTTTCTTTCAACGTAGTACAGATATTTAACATCTCATCTATAACTTCTTCTGAAGATTTGACAGATTGATTACTTATAAGCCCACTTCACTTACGTAACTCTCTACAGACCTTGATACGAAACATTCATCTTCAGGTAGGATCTCCTATTTCTTTACACAAATGACCAAATACACACTTAGTAAACTCAGCTGGTTGTGTTATTGATTTGAAAAGAATTTTTGCCCATGCTCCTTTATCTCCATCAGTAAACTGTTCTACACATTGTTGAATTTGTTTTTTTGTGTTTTCCAATGAGAGTCCATCAGTATCCAACAAATCATCAAATATTTGTTTAGCAACCTCTTCAGCCTCTGGACTTGGTGAAGGTGATAACGGGTTAGTTCATCATCAGCCACGAGGAATTACACCAAGCTGTTCTTCTTCCTCTGGAGGCATTTTTGATGCAAGTATAATTGCTACCTCAGTATCCAAATCAAGTTTTGTATTATATGTTTTCGTTTGTTTATTTTCTTCTTCCGCTAGTGCAAGAATATCTTCTTGTTGCTGTTCTTCCTCATCGATTGGTTCTTCACAGGAACTATTTGCAATTGTAGCTCATGCTTGTTCTCCAGGTGCTTGTGCTGCAGGTCAAGAATTGACTGGTTTTATAGGAGTTCACGATCAAGGAGTCGTTGGTCAAGGAATTGTTCATGGTTGCTTGGATGGTTTTTTCGATTGCTCAATCGGCTTCTGTTTGGGTGGAAATGTGTCTTGAGCCTCATTAGGAATAGAAGGAGTGACGCCGTTAGTAACTGGCCAACGTCAAGAGTTATCTTTGTCTTTAGGATCAGTAGTTTCGAATGGTGTAAGCTTATCTGGATCATTTTTTACATACGTACCGACTTGTTCCATATCATAAAAGTGAATTTCAGACGGTCAGTCGTTATGAGCAAAAAGGATATCTCAAATTGCTTGGATATCTAGCAAAAGGTCATATGGTCAATCGTCAGCATTTCCGTTAACCAAAAACTCGTCTCCATAGTTTATATTTTTTATTGTCTTCAAGGACGAAGCTCTCTGATACATCACCATAAAAATATCATCTACCGTACTCGTACACGACCGATAGGTCTCATCTGAATATTTCAAATGAGTGAGATCGACTCACTTAGCAAGAAGGGCGTCTTTGTTGTAACAAGCGTACACCGCAAGGCAGCTTTTATCAAATCAGGCATCTTTCACCGTACTAACCATCTCTCTTGCATCAAGCATCATACGAAATTGCTCTCATGCAGATGACTTTGCGAAGATATTGGTGATATCACGAGCCAAGATATTTGTTCCTCAACAACGATCCGAGATAATTTCATAGGTCAAATCAAGTGCTTGTAAAGCAGGTTGGACAAGTTGTAACTCTGCTAACGCATGTGCTTTTTCATAAAGATTTCCATTGACGGTTCACTCAGGAAACTTTTTTAAACTCCCCTTTACCTCATTCTCTTTGTACCGACTGTGCATAATATCTCTTATGTCTATCAACGCAGATGATTGTGCAAAAACATGAGTAACAAAAAACACCGTGAGTAAACAAATCATAATGATATACACAGAACTTCTTCAGAAAGTGAGATGCATAAGGTGCTTAGTTAAAATTAAAACTCATTAATCCATACATGCTTGAACATTTCTTCGTTTGTACGCTAACTGATGAAACGGAGTATATGATTTGGTGACCGTTTTTCTGTAATTTAATAGATCCTCATAATAAGCTGATAGTCAGACGTGTAGGGGAAAATGCACAGCAACATTCGTAATCATACGACTCATCAACTTTACTGCCTGCATCGCAAGTTGTTGTTCATACAACATCGTTGTGTATTCTTTTACCCCTCTTTGATAACTAAAACTAGCACTTCATATGCTCAAAGGATGGTATGAAGGATCATAGAGCAACATCTGAGTATAGTAGGTAACGAATAAGTTATACCACATCAGTTCATTCAAGAGGAGATTGTTAAACGACTTCATATCTGAATCAAAGGATACATGTCCATATGTAGAAAATGCACATCTCATCAAGAGCATATTTCTTTCGTTTCATTTACACTCCTCCTCAAGCACTTTTTCTGCTTTTATTAATACCGTCTTATCAATAAGTCTTTTTGCAGATTTTAAGGTAGTAGCAACAAACTGATACGTCTTAGGATGTTGACAATGAACTGATTTTCCTAAAGGATCTTGAGAACTTAAGTACGTAATAGTAGCATCATTACACGGAATCTTTGGATCAAAGATAGGTTTTCATGTATCATCGTACATATCATCGCCAAAGTATGTTTTTGAAAATTTAGCAACAGTTGCTATCACTTTTGGGTCTTGTGTGTTAGCAAAACTATCGACTACATTTCATGAAATCATTTGATATCAGTACAAGCTTCAGAGCTTAATATTACTATACTCATTCATAATCGTTTCAAACATATCAGGAAGAAAGTTTGCAAAACTACATCATTGCATAGAGGTAGTTGGATTGCACGCGTGATACGCTATTTCACTATCTAGATCAGGTTGTTTTGGGATATGTCGTACATCACCATTAAGATCGACATCTGGTTTTATGTAATTACTCAACTCTAATTTTACACCTGAAGGAGAGTAATTAGTGTCGTCAAAAACTTCTTTATAGCCTCTATACGTATATGGTTTTTCTAAAATTTTACGTCATTTACTTTGTTCATCTATATTTGTACATAACGTATAGACAAACCAAGACTGTTTAGGATCATAAATATAATTCTGAAATTGCATCTCCAGAGAGTTTCCATCTTTTGCATGTTCCTTGTGAAGGACAACATCGCAATAGTGAAGAATTAAGGATCTCTTCATTTTAGTAGTTTCTTGCTGATTAAGTAATTTATCTATCAATGTCTTTTGATCAAACGTTATCGTGCCTATGCTTTCTCAAAATATTTTATCAACATCACTTACTGGTTCTCCAGCAAAGACAGAACTAGACAAACAAAAAAGTATACTCCAAATGAGTAAAAGTAATTTCTTAAATGATTGTTCTCTTTTTGTTCGCATAGATAAATTAGAGTTAAATTCAAATCCTACTTAGTATAATACCAACATTTTCCTTGGAGATTACTACACTGCAATTCACATACTTTTCACGCAGAGTTATAAATAGTAGTATCACTTGAGTCGTTCTTATCTCATCGCATTTCTATATTTCTTCGTACGGCCGCACTCAATACAGGAAACAAAGTAGTTGCTGATCTAACGTCTGAAAAAACTCATTCTTGTTCTCGATCTTGTTGAAGGATAAAGATATCAGAAAATGTTTTTTTTACCATCGCTGCTTGAAGTTCATTTTTCTTTCACGCATAAACTCCTTGTAAAGCAATCTCCTGATCCAACCATCTTGCATTTACTGTATCTTCAATATACTTATCCAATGCTGCCTTCTTATCTGATTTAGAAACATATTTCTTTGCATTGTCTTGCGCATCATCTTGTGGAACATTACTTAGAGATAACGCGTGAGTTATCGATTCCTCTTTTTCACGAGTTCCATCGTTCTTTTTCCTAAAGCTATCTTGTAAACGACGGACAAGCGCTTGTGTATCTACAGAAGTTTCTTCTATATTCCCTTGTCATTGTACATTTACTACACTCCGCCATTTTCTTTTTTCTGAGATCTGTCCCCCATAAAAACTTTGCATCAATGCTTCTTCTCTTTGTTGTCCTGCTTTTATAGCATCAGCATCTTTCGATCGCAACGATCATTTCAGACGCGCTCGTGCATCGGCAAACATTTTCATCGATCTTTGTACGTCAGATGTTCTTCATTTTGTATTTTCTCGACTATCTGAAACAGTTGTTTTCCATCTAGAATCACACTCATTTTTCGTTCATATCGCACATGCATAGTCTTGTTGTATCTGTCGGACATATGCTCCGAAAAATTTATAATTCTCTTTAAAGTTAAGCAAAGAAGCAGTAGGTCAACGATTTTCCCTTTGTTGCTCAAGAAAGATTGCCTCCACAAATATTTGTAGTCTGTTTCTATAATTCTTCAATGCTTCTTTTTCCGGTTTCTCGACGGTATCCGCTTTACGAAGTTCATCGGCTACATCATACTCACTTCATACTTTTTCAAGATCACTATGAAACCATTTCTTCTGATGAAGCTTTTTGTATAAGTAGTTCATATTCCGATATAAGGTAAGTATATCTTCATACTTTGCTTGTTTTAGCAAGCTAACATACGATCATCAATTCTTATTTAACTCTACATATCACAAGTCAGCAAGTATCTGATCAATTTTCTTAAGCTGTGCATCAGAAATATATCTTCACATATATGCACGTTGTCCCATCGTCAATCACTTCATCATAATCTTACGATCATAACTCAACAAAAGTTCTCGATCTCTTCTTCTTGCTTGCGTTCACGCCAACGTCTTCACTTCTGCTCATATATCTAGAAAGGCTGTATGTGTAGCTAAAACAAAACTTATCATAGTCGTTGTAGCAGCACTTTGTATACCTGCTTTCGTTGCAAAGAGAATTTTTTTTCCATCTTCTACAAACTGGTTGCCTGTTCACTGCTCGTAAGGAGGTGTATCAAGCACTCACAGGAGCTTATCCATAACAGAAAAATAGCGCTCTAGGTCAGAAGGTGGCTTAGAGCAAGTAGAACATGCTTGCGTATATTGAAAAAAAGAAAAAGCAAAAAAGCTTATTCCTATACCAGTTAGGAAAATAGCTTTTATTTGAATCGTACATTTTCTTCTGTTCATGCGTTTTTTTTATAAAAGGAATTTTTAATTTAAGTTAAGCAGTTATTAAGACTAGTTCACACAACACGATGTTCTCGTGACGTATTTTAAAACCATATTTAAACATGCATCTAGTTTACCAAATTTATCAACAAAAGCATTCATTCTATTATCTATAAAATATGTTTGGAGATAGGCACGCATGTTTTCGTATAAGTATTGTACTCACTTATCAACCATCAACGATTGGACGTAATTCGCTTCTTCTAAGTAACGTTTTTGAATAAGTTGCTGGCATCATTTCAATCGATTACTCTCTTGGTTTATTCCATCTCCCTGGGTAAGTAACGTTGCCTTTCTAATTTGTACTGCTTCATAACACATCGTATAGTAAGCATTTGCTATTTGATTGGTTTGATCTTTTTTTCAGAATGTACTCACCTCTCACCGATATTTTTTAAACGACTCGAATAACTGTGAAGGAGGAACACCATCTGTATCTTCTGCAAGCTTCTGACTTTCTTCTCTCCATTCTTTCAGGAGGACATTATTGTCACGCGTAGTACAATCTATTCATAGCGTATCACAATGTTCTTGAATACCATTAAATTTACGCATACCGATATTGATTAAATGATCGATCAAAAAAGGGCTTTCTGCAAAATATAGTTTTCAGTCAAGTTTCCCCTCACAAGTTTTTTCATTTATTCTATTTTGGCAACAGTATTGCTGATGATGCCAAAGCACTGTCTTCAAGTCTTTATTAGTAAAGATAGTTAATGTATAAGAAGGATTAAAAATTTCTACTTGAGCGAGGACTGCTTTAACGTATGCATCTTTGCTAAACTGAGCAGTCTCAGAACAATCTGTTGTGTCTGCAGCAATCACCATTCAGTACATCATAAAGCATGATGATAGACATATATATAATACCTTCCATTTTCGATGAGATCTCATTTATTCAAATGTGTCTGAAATAAAAGCAATACGCACGACTGCATGTCAAAGAAGATCGTAAAAAACATATATTATCTTTCCATCTTCGTAAAACACATCTCCTTTATAGAGATTATTTCGTGGAGAAGGAATAAGAATATCAGCCTTTTCGCTGATAAAGATATGACATTCCTGACCGATCGGAGCAACACACCATCCATTACGATATTTTCCTACGTATCAAGCATCAATATCCAGAAGATTATAGTGAAGTTTATCCAGTAAAACAACTCCTCAAGACAGCATTTCTTTTGGTGTATAGGTAATATGCATTAACACTTTTTGTAGTTCGCCTGTTCCCGTAGATTGTTTTTGTACAATCTCAACACGAGGTTTTCAGTTTGCTCCACAACGTACTCTTGTAGAACAAGATCATCATCCACCTGCACTACTTCATCCGTTACTTGCACTGCTTCATCCGTTACTTGCACTGCTTCATCCGTTACTTGCACTGCTTCATCCGTTACTTGCACTGCTTCATCCGTTACTTGCACTATTTCATCCGTTACTTGTACTGCTTCATCCGTTACTTGCGCTATTTCATCATCAGTCGTCATTAAGAGTAATTTCACCACTTTGGGTATCAAGAGTAGCAACTTCTTCACCTGTTTCATCCTTTATGGAAATCTTGTCATCAAAAGGATAGAGTCATCACACCACGATCGGATCGGTTGGTTTTACTGGAAAGGTGTCTGGAATCAATGGTTTCCATATTCAGAACCTATTTTTTTCAAACTTAATCTCTCCTCTATCTATCGTGTCAGACAATTCTGTTTCGATCTCGGCTCATACACCAAGATAACGAATTTCGTTTATCTTTAACTCTGGAATAATGATATTTAATCTCACTTCTTGTTGCCCTATATTACCCGCTTGATCCATACCTACAAAAAGCAACTGTTCTTCAACTGGATACTTATAATCAATATCCTTAATTTCAACCTCATCGCCTGCTTCCAGTTTAACAACTTCTCCACTTCGAATCACTCGATTTTTAATAACCTTTCCGTTATCATGTCGTTTTGCTTTCAATGTATACGTTGTATTTATATTTCCTTGCAACAGTGGACCTCTTGCTTTTATTTCGCCAGTAAGATCTCTCTTGAGTTCCAAGTCTACTCATGGAAGTTGATCATCTCACCATGCTTGTGCTCCAGCAACTTGCTGACGTGACCAAGGTCAGACTTTCTTCAGTACCCACTCTTCACTACCAAACAATCATTTTATTCATCAAGCAGAAGTAAGCTCCATACGTAAAGCCGCATGTTTTGTGTAGTACCATTTTCTTTCAAGATGTTGTAGCATAGTTTCTACTGTAACCGCCTGCCCATCATAGTAGATGATATCTACTATCTTTCACGATTTTTTCAGTGAATCAATCGACTGTCTCTTCAAAAGATCAGGAATCTCCAATGCTAATCATTGTTCAGGAACAGGTTGTGGTAAGGCAACAATATAGCGAGTCCTCGACGGATCACTAGCTTTATGAGATCATCGTGTCTTATCTTGGCTCGTTTGCTGTTCATCAGTAACAAGAATCACATACCCATTCATACGTGGATCGTTATCCCACCTAAACGACATAGACGAATAATTATGACCTTGTCTAGCAAATTCATAGGCTACTTCCTCCTCATCTCGCAATTTAAACTCTCCTCATCATGCACTATACCATCCACGTGTCTTTTGTACTGAACTAATAAGTTGTTGATAACTATTAAATGGACCGATAGTAACTCATTCGTAACCGCCACCACCATACGTATCTTTCTGCTTTCCGTATTTCACATATATTTGATGTTCATCAAAGTTGATAACATCGAGCTGACCATCGTCATTGACGTCTGCTACCTGATACGTATGCTTTGTATATCGATTATTTGCTTTTTCCTGTCGAGCGATTATATCATGATAATTTCCATCTTTTCATGGAGCGAAAAATCAATCAATAAACTGAGTAAAATCGACATTCAGCGAACTCTTTTCTCCAGCACCTCATCATCCTCATGATTGAGCAAGACGAATAGCGTCAGTTTGAAGATCTCTCTTAGGAAGCTGTTGTGAAGGATTTTCTAGAGAATTAGTAGGTATCTGGGTAACTTGAATATCATTCGAAACAAAGGAAAGTTGTTTGCGCGCAAACTGTTCTGGAGGAGTAAGAGAAGGAATTGCATTACGAGCAACAACAATATTTTTCTTTGCTTCGTCGAAATAGTGCGCCAAGTTTTCGTATTGTACTTGATGCATACTCAATTCATCTGAACTATGTTGCGCTAATGCATGAGAAAATCAGTCAACAAAAACCTCATTCATAGCAAAATAACTTTCCATAGGATGTGGCTCTGAACGTAGCGTCTCAATAAATGTAGTATCTCCATCAAACAGTGAACTAACAAACCTTTGTGTAGGGAGTTCAGCTCAAAGTAAACGTCTTGTTTCCAAAGAATCCAAGAATCAATTCCAATCATTCTTCACGAGATCCTTTGTCACTGACAATTCTTCTTCGTAAGGAGTAATCATGTCTTGTACTTCATTTCATACACGTTTCACTCAAGTGATATTTGGACGAACTTGTGGATCAGTTTTTAAATCTTGCACGAGCGCAATAGCTTTAGGATGCAACTGACTTAAATCTTGACGAGAAAGAACGTAGGTAGCATTCTCCAACAAGAAATCATGTACTGCAGCAACAGGACCTCCTACCAAGATACGCGGTCTTTGATCTCCTCGTTCTTGGACAACGTAATCGTCGAGAATTGCTCCACTCTTTGGGTTGGTGAGATCAATATCAATATCAGAGTCCAATCCTCATCAAATAGTATCCTGAAGATCAGAAATATCATCAGTAAGTGGTTTAAAATATTGAATGACTTCGGACTTCACCTTTTTGACTCACTTATTTACTTCTCCATTTCGGTTGTCTGCTACTTTTTGAGCCAAGTCGTACAGTTGTCTAAAATCAAACTTCAGATCGACCGTTGCATCGACCCTATAATCATATGATTGCAAAGGACTCACCGGCATCTTTATCTTAATACCGTCAAATGGCATGATGTTTTGTTTTCTTTGCGTCATTTGTTCAACTCTTGCTTTAATGAATTTTTCTCTCACCAAACCAATACCACCCTTAAAAATACAGAAAAACTTGCCTAGTATATCCATTACCTTGATTACTGCTTTTATTGCTGGACTCATTGCTGGTACTTTCGGTGCTGGAGGTAAGACAGGAAGCGTCATATCAAGATCCAGATCCAGCTCAGGTAAGTCTGGAAGCGTCGGTGGTGGTGGGAGGAGTGGGATAGTAGGAATCGTAAGATCTACATCAAATCATCTCGGCAAAGGCAAGTCTGGAATTTGGAAAAGATTCATTTTTCTCGGCACAAATCTGAATCTCGGAACGATGAGATCAAGTCCTATCTGAATATTGGAAAGATCTATAAAGATATCAGGTAAGTGGAACGAAGGAATAGGTATCACGGGCAAATCAACACAAAGTAACTTTAGTTTACATGAATAATAATCATAGTGATCCTGTCTACACTTACTACATCTATCTTGCCAGTTAACGGTAAAATCAATAAGCAACTGTCGCGTCTTGATAATACCTTTCAAGGTAATAATAAAATCGACCCAATGGGAAAATCTCATCGCATTATCTTGTAACCATCAGGTCAAATTCGAGATAAATGTATCTATAAACTGAAAGATAGTAACAATATACTGGTCAGATGCATGGAGTAATGCATACAATTTCCCAGGTAACGACTTGTACTGATAAAGTATATCAAGATTTCTCTTTACGTTTGTCATTGCTTGTTGCATACGTTCCAATGCATTCGCATCTACCCAGTCTACCTTTCACCGTTCATTTATAATCTCTTGGTTTCTTTGAATCCAAGACTCGAGATGAAACGCATACCTAACGAAATCTTCATCATAAATTAATGGTATCTCAAGAGGAACATCTCTAACTTCTACCGTAACTAAGGGTACTTGATCAAAGAACTGAAGGATCTTATCAAACGGATTATTCAATACATCAGAAGTCGCCTTGGTAATAGATTTTGGTAAGAAATGACGGGTCTTTTTCGTTTCATTAGGTTCAAAGTTCCCTTCTTTTCAGGAATTTTGCGTATCTTTATAGACTGAACTTCGTTTTTGTAGCGATTTTTTGAAAGTATCAGTATCTGAAATCGTTCTTGCACCTTCTCGTCATTCACTAATCTGTTCAAACGTGGGTAAGACAATGGTGATATGCATATTCAATGCATTGTTCGTGAAATACGCTATTTGTTTCTCCTTTCGCTTTCTAAAGATACAACTTACCAAGCCAGAAATCTTCCCTTCTTCTATTTCGAGTTTGAATCCGACACCTCATTTCAGGTAATCAACTTCAAATGCATCTCCATTATGTCATCAAAAAACATCTTCAATCGTTACTCATCCATCATTGTATCCATCAAGACGATTACCATTTCGCGTATTTGGTCTAAGATTTGCTTTTGTAGATTGATTTTCTGTCACAGATCAATTAATTTTTGTTCATCTACCCCCATTGGTCGGTGACTTAAATGGACTAGATAGGTTTTTCTTTTCATCACAACTTCCAATAGCATATGCATCACGTTGTCTTGGTAAGAGTGTTGTTCTCGCTTCTGTATCCCTGTTGGTAGAGACTATTTTAGGTGAAATATTTTCAGGAGGTTGACTATCATCAGCAGCAGTACACTGTCATCATATATTACCAGCAATTACTATGCAATTTCATCAAATATCACCTATCGGTGTAGGTAATTTCACTGTATCATATGGTCAAAAACATAATGATAATCACATTCCATTAGCAGTAGTTCGCGTTACGTATGTTCTAAATTGAGAAGTTTTTCAACCAAATATAGCTCATGCTCACACAGGATTTATTGGCCAAATTGGCCAAATTCCAGAGGTTGGTATAGCAAATATCGGTAGTCAAGCAAAATCAGGGAATATCTTCGGAACGATAGGTGCTTTTGGTTTACATCAGAAAATGTGAAATGCTCCAGGAGACAATAGATCATTATTGAACGGAATCGGCCATCCCGCGCCACACATTTTTTTACCAAATTTGAATCACTGACATTTATTGTAACTGAACTCATAATCATCAGGGAATAATCACAAAGTAGCAAACTTCATCAATCACTTCGCTCACTCCTTTAGATTATCTTCTATTTTTTGTTCTACTTCTTCTACAAAGTAATTTAAATACGTATCCGCATCTAGTTCAAAGTTTATGTCTCCTCATCATAAGGTAGCTAATCCTTGTGCTCAAAGCTGTTTCAACCATGATTCAATAGCTTCATTTTTCAGTGAAGGAGAAATTCATAATGCTTTTTTGAGTGGATCTTCATTCGTAGGATCAGCAACCTTTTCTTCTAGAGCCTGACGATTATCTTCAAAATGCTTTTCGTATTTTTCTTGTTTTTCATCGAGAAACTCATCTATGTTAATCTTTTCCTCACCTGGTGAAAAGAGTCGATACTCTTTTCGACACCCGTCATCTGGATAGGCTCTGATACGTTTTTGCCATCATCATGCGTATGCTTCAGACAAAAAATTCCCAGCAATAGATTGGTTTGTTGGTCACTTAAATCGTTCTTTCTTCAATGTTTCTATCTGGATATTCATATAACCGTTTCCGTCATACTGTACCTCATAAGAAAAAGATACTGCTCACGCAAGCGGTAATTGAGAAATCATAAACTGATATCACTGACCAATATTTCGATCTATTTCAGCACTATCTGGAATCGATCAACGATCAAATGTATCTATTTTATTAAACTCATCTTTATACAATACTCGAGGTCAATCCAATCTTTCCCAATATATAACTGGTCACGCTGTTCATACAGGAATCAAGGAAACAACAACTTCAACCAAATCTCACTTCTCGAGAACTCATCAGTTAATATCGGTAAATTGTTTTTCAACGTCAAATCTTGGTGATTTCGGGAAAATAGGATCATTTGCAGCCACTGCAGCAAATCATGATTTTCCACGTTCTTCAAGAGGCCTCAATACATCTGGTATCTCAAATCTTGCGTCAAGCTCATTTATTCATCTTTCAAGAAGCTCTTCAGGGTCAGCATTATCTTTTGCCAAATCAATTACTTCTTGAATTTTGCTGTTTGCATATTCTTTCAGTTGTTTCTTGTTCATACCCTTTACATCAGGTTCTTGCTCACTTGACGCTATTTCTTCATCAGGAAAGTCATCAGAAGTAGTTTCTTGTTCTATTACAAGTTCTGGTCGATGACGAAGACTGCTATCACGAATAGGGCCTCACAAGGTAGTTGAAAAACTTTTTACTAATTGTTGTTGTTGTCTTGATTTCCGATTTTCGTCACATTGAAATGGATCAGTTGAAAGATAATTTCATCAGTTCGCTCCACCTCATCCATAAAACACTTTGATATCACCATTTATATCATTGGTAATAATATCAAGTTTCTTATCACCATCCATATCATCTACAAACAACTGTCTTACTTGAGCAACATTTACGTCACCATTTGGTATATCGATACAGACAATCGTTCCATCGACAGCTATTTCTCACTTCTTGTTCATATATACTCTGAGTTTGTCAGACTGAGTACTCACCATAATATCTTCTCGACCATCACCATCTACATCTCACACAAAGGTTTCTTTTAATCAATCTGCAACGACCATAATATGTCATAAATCTTTGTACGGTTGTCATCAACCATAATTTTTTAGTACCCTGATAGATCAATCCTTATATGAAATAATTAAATCAGTTTTTCCATCCTTATTTAAATCACCCGTATCGACATCGAGAATAGTTTTGGAATCAGAAAAAATAGACTGCCCTGGTCACGAATCATAATCAGTAAACTTAACCAAACGTGAATCTTTTACTCTCTCCAAAAACGGGTCTCAGTAATTTATGAGAAATGGTCAACCAAACTGTTGAGTAGCAGGTCACACACGCATACCCTGAGCAAAATTGGTAATTGGTTTAAAATTATGTCTAAATCAAATATTTTTTCTCGGATCAAATGATGCTTCTATAGATTCAAATAACGCACTACTCGATCATTCAGCAAGGCTACTTTGCAAATAAACACCAAGAGCAGTAGCATCAGAAGATGATCCTCAGGCTGGAATCTCATCATACCTATAATTAGGATGTAAGATATTTTTCTCCATAGGAATTGAAGCATCTCTATAGACTCGAAGTGTTCAGATTTGTTTATTATCATAGGTTACTCGCCAATCATTACCCTTTCCAGACCAACGAATATGAATGTGAGGATCCATATATCCACGAAGCACATCTACTACTACTTGTTTATCATAGAATATCTTCCCATCAGAAAATGAACTATCCTTAGTTATACTATCTGATGCATTTGGCGTATAGACC
>Ga0163148_10004428_pt1 | contig 14709 bp, 11 predicted proteins | sample OliLakLV19MP7P2_FD_148606 | JGI IMG/M metagenome (GOLD analysis project Ga0163148, IMG submission 148606) | Freshwater microbial mat bacterial communities from Lake Vanda, McMurdo Dry Valleys, Antarctica- Oligotrophic Lake LV.19.MP7.P2 | ecosystem: Environmental > Aquatic > Freshwater > Lake >...
GCTGATGAGAACCTGGAACAGATCTGAAGAGATCATGGAACAGTGAAGACATAGCACAAGTGACACAAGCAACAAAAAAACAATTGAGGATTTAAATCAAGGTGAGATGGGCAAATCCAATTTGTGATGACAATGAAGAAAATTAAGCCTTATGGAGAAAGCAGGGGAAGCATGTCTACATCTGACTTTCTCACTGCAGTCGCAAATGTTTTTGTGATGAATTTTGCTGCAGCAGCATGTCATCTGGAGAGCTTTGCCTTCTTAATTTCTTTGCAGCAGGGGCAACAATTTGCTGTGCAAAAGGGGACAAATGGTAGAGTAGGCGATGCCATGGATGTGACATGCAAGCTTGTTCATTGGTTCATTGTGGGACAAGAGTGTAGTGGGGAAATCATTGAAGACGGATCTTGACATAAAAAGCAAAGTGAGGATTCAAAATGTCAGTGGTTGGTAAAGACAAAATGGGAGGAACAGAGTTGGCAACAATTGGACATGGTTAACAAGATTTGTAAGGTAGGAACTTTAGATGATGACACCAATTGAGTAGAGAAGATGAATGAGGAGAAACGTGTCTGTGCAGCAGAATCACATCAGGTGCTGGTGAACTGCAGTTGTCAAGCAGGCACATGCAGCAAAGAGCTCAAACAACTTTAGTGCTAAAAAGCTGTGATTCAAAAGGGTTGTAAGATTGTGATGGAGGATGCTCATAAGTGAAGCATGCATGCACTTTGGGAATGCAATGTGTCTCTCTGTAGATTTTTAGACAATGATAACTAACAAATGCTGCAGACGCACTAACAACTGAACAACATCATTTATCACTGATGCAGTGATCAAAACTGGATATGTTTCAGTTGTTGTCTCATTTCAGCACTGCTGTGTCATCAAGGTGGTAAACATGTTGGCTTTGCATTTCCAACAAAACTAGCTTGAAGGATTTGCGTGTCAGCTGTCAGCTCATGTCACCCAAATTGCCATTTCTGTCTGTCTTCCTCACACATAAGTTGGGTTCGCAATGCAAACCATTTGACTTCTTGACTCATGCTAGTAATTCCTTAACCAAATTACTCCAACAGTTCATCGGGCCTCAGATGCTCTGCCTATAATGCAAGATGTCATTGTGGTCAAGACTACTCCTTCACCTTCTTCATCTTCCACCATCCACCAGCACAATCTTTTCAGCAACAGCAAAATCTTTGAGAAGCACCCAACCGGTTAGTCTCATGCACTGCCCTTCACCACAGGACCAATGATGTTACTCTGGGGACTTTACTCTCTTTTGATATGCATTTACTTTGATTACCTTGGGCTACATACATTATGTCTCCATGGAGGCTACCTAGTAGCTAGCTAGTGTGAGTTTGCTACCGTGATCTTCACCTTGGAATGAAACTATTTACATTTGGGTGGAGCAAAGAAAGTAATCAATAATAGGTCTCACCAATGAAACGCGCAGTGACGGGTGACAGCGAAGAGAATGAACTGCGAGGTTGATACTCTAGCACTAAACTTATTTTCTAGTACAGTATTTGATGTCTACTAGCTAGCTAGGGTCCCGAGTACAAACTCACAACAATGTTCCGTCTACCCGTGGCCGTCGGTAACCAATAATTTTACCACCAACTTCATTTCGCTGGTGCCGGCTAGCTCAAACGAGGGGTCATCAATTTTCTTTGTGAGCAGACTATCCACCCTTGACCGAAGTCCTCCTACCAGGGAACCGATCCGTGCTTTCGCGGCAAGCTTGACCCAGTTATCTATCACAATAACCCCTTCCTTTGCTTGTACTTCCAAATCATTAAACAAAAGTAGAGCATACGCACTGCATTCCGAAACGTCACGCAGGAATGGCTTGGACGTGCGCACCATAGAATGATAAACGAGCCACGGACAGTAATAGGATCCCACAGAAAAAGCAAAACTACTCGGATGCACGAACACCCTTTCCTCGTTCTTATTGTTGTGCGCATTCAGGGCAGCCTGTTGATCCTCAACGCTGCCTCGGATGAAAAACTTCAACTCCTTTGCGACGCCGTCCTTTTCCATAGCACCTTCGACTGTCTCGACGTACTTTGCACTTGGGCGTTGCACACGAACAAGCTGGCTTGGAGCGAGAGCTGCCACAGCACAGGCTCTAATGATCATCCATGAATTCGAATTCCTATCCGCCTCCTTGGAAGCTGCGTAACCTGCCGCTCGCAAGCTCGAGTCGTACTGCTTGACAAGCTGCGCTATGTCCCTCATGCCATTGAAACTCAGACCAAGCGAATCGCACAAGCGTTTTCGTTCACCCCCGCCGGTGCCTGTCTGGTCCCACTGCATGTAGGCAGCGACTGGGTAAATAATATGAACAAATGTTAGCGACAAAAGTGCTTCTCAGTCCGTAGTTGACAATATAGTACATTTCGCTGCTCACCTAAGAGCGAATGGTCGCTATTCCCGACCTTCGCAAAGAGAGCCTTGCGCTCACTTATAATCCGCTCCTTCTTCATATCCTCAAATGAAGTCTTTTCTTCGTCGCCCCGACGTTTGAATGGTTGATCGACCCGAAGAAACGGGCTCCTGCCAGTGCTCATGCTTGCAGCCATTGCTAATGCTGCTTGACGACAACCAAGAATGGACCCCATAATCAGGACTGTTAAGCCAGGAATGAAGAAGATGGGCATTTTGAGATGGGCAATACAGAAAAGGGCAAACAAGTAGGCCAAAACGCAACAAACGGATGAATCTTACGTTTTCCAACCGACGGAGGTGCAGGTATACCAGCAAGATGCATACCCAAGGGCGTCAGACAAACTTCGCCAGGGGCCTCGCCAGATGCTACTGCACCTAATTTTCTTAGGCTCAAGATGGCAGAGTCAACAGAGTCTTGGCTTGGAGGGTCCATGAGCGTTCGCGTGAAAGTTCCCGAGCCGCGTTCAACCCCAAGGAAAAGAAGCGAGAGAAGCGTCTGATCTAGCGCACACCGACGAATTTCAGGGTCGCCGTGCTCTTTCAGTTTATTGTAAGTACCGCTGGAAATCAGCTTGTAGCATACCCCCTCCCGAACCCGACCTGCTCTACCTCTTCGCTGCTTTAGGCTGGCCTGGGATGCGAACTGCTCCAGAAGCAAAGGCATTCGATTGACTGGGTCGTAGGAACTTTCTTTTTCACGACAAGTATCCACGACAATAGTACAATCGGGAATGGTAATAGATGTCTCTGCAACATTCGTCGATAGAATCACTTTCGTCAACCCGTTTCGTGTTGGTTGGAACACCAGACGCTGATCTTTCGGTTGCAGTCCTCCATGCAGCGGTAGGATGTGTATTTGCAAATTACGGCCTATCCTTTTGACAGCTTCCGTCGCATTGTTGATTTCCGGAGCACCAGCAAGAAAGACCAGAATGGAACCGTCATCTTCAGGTCCCTTATTCATGACCAAGTATCGAACCAAGTTGGCCAGCAAGTCGTAGTCCAGATCACTTTCGTCAACGCGCTTGACTAAATCGTCTATTGGGATCGAATGGCCTGCTCCTCCTGGTCCGGAGTTGGATGCTCCGCCATCGTCGTTGTCGTCTGCGCCATCATCGTCGCCATCCTCATCGTCCGACCTTTCAGAGTCAGCCCACGGATTTGACTTCTTGGGTCGTTGATTATTATTGCCTTGCCACCGTTTCTTCTTGTTTTTGTTCTTGGGGGGAATGTAGCCAGTGGCCGATAGAACATCCTCCAGAAAATAGTCTGTGACAGGAAACGTACGACCGGGGATGTGGATCCGAGGTGTTTTGGACCCCCAATATCCAGCAAACTTATCAGCATCCAGTGTGGCACTCATCAGTACAACCTTTAATTTTGGGAAATCCTTCAATGTTAGCTTGAGAAATCCAAGCAAAACATCGGTATCCAAATGACGCTCGTGGACCTTCGTAGTGAGGAGGAGGACACGGTAAGCAGTGGATAACATTGCACTCCGTAGAAGCAATCGAATATTCTAGCCAATAGACTACTCACCTCATCCACGATAATGTGCGTTATATTCTCCAATGCTCCTTCACTCTGTAGTTGGCGAAGCAAAACTCCCGTGGTACAGAATACCAACCGAGTCTTGGCGCACATGGCATTGTCGCCTCTCACGACATACCCCACACTCTCACGTCCTGCCTCGTCTTCTCCTCGTTCGTTAGCGACACGCGTCGCCACGCCAGTGGCAGCGAGACGACGGGGCTGGGCCACGACGATCTTCACGTCACCAGCGGCTTCTTCCAAAATAAATTGCGGAATCTGCGTGGTTTTCCCACATCTATGGAATCAATATTTGTTTATGTAGTGCGATAACGCAGATGAGAGCAAATTTTAGTTAGCAACTGCCATAATAGAGTCAGTCGGGGAAGCCGGGCTGTATTTTTTTAGATCAATTTTCCGGTAACTTACCCAGTGTCTCCTGTAACTAGCACAACGCGACCCCCCTGAATTTATAAAGAGAGGGCAGGAGTGAGTCAGACCAAGAATACATGATGGACCGTCAATCTAGTTTCCAGCAGCACGGGTATTTAACAAGAAGTTGAGCTCTCCACGAACGGCACTCACCTTTTCGGCTTTGGACATGGCCGCCAAAAAATCTGCCCTTGCCTTGAATGCGGGAAGTGATTTACGAGCCTTGTCCATTGCCATGCCAATTTTCGGAAAGGCCGTGGCAGGAGGTGTCTTATTGGGTGGCGTCGACCAGAAGGTGGACCGTTCACGAGGACGTTTCCGTGGGGGCGGTCGATTCTTCGGCGGATTCCCATGATTCATACTTGCTTGTCCTTTTTGGGATGATGGTGGTTCTGCTTTTGATGGTTGAGACTTTGACGGTGCTGACCCATTGTTGTTTGTGTTGTTCTTGTTTCCTGGTACCAGCGACAAAGGTTCTGCCACGGTATCTCCCGCAATAATGGAATGAAAGAGAGATTGTACATGGCCATAAATTTCAAAAATTTGCGGAGCGCCCAGATCCAATTCTGACATGAACTTGATGGTTTCAACGTGCATCCAAACTCCACACTTCGATGTCTTGGCAGGCCATGATCCAAAAATCAACAAGCGCTTGGGATATGCTTGTGGATATACCCCATTTTCCACTACCACTTGAAGTGTCATATCCTTCGAATCGACATCGGTGACTTTAATTGTAAGGATGGTTTCGTTGTCATTTTTGGTAGATGTGAATTCCGATGGAAAAATCGCTTCCAAGGCTTCCATTTCCTCTTGTAGCATTTCCAAATTGTCGTCCCTATTGTCGTCACCTTCCGTTGCCGTTTCCAGAGTAACCCCTGCAATTTTTTGGAGTTCTTGCCAAAAGGCGTCTTTTGGTCCTACGTTTTGCGCCTGGGCTTGCTCCAAAACAAACTTGGCATCTGGAATGCGAATGCCATGATTGGAGGCAAACGTTTTAACGGCGGGAGTAATATTTTCGTCCTTGTCGTTTCTTGTCGCAGCCACTCCTGATGAATTACTCGTAGTATTTGTCGCGGCAGTGGCAACAATGACGTCGAGTGTCCCACCTCTTGGATCAAAGCCTTCCGGCAATTGATCTTCATCTAAATGAATACATAGCCATTGCAAGCAATCTTCATAGAGTGTTTCCCACTGATCTTCTTGGACATGGGCGCTAGTAGAAGTCTTTTCCAATGCGGTTCGAACTTGTCGTTGGGTAAATCCTTCGTGCCGTAATCGTTCCAAGACGTAGATCTGTCCATCGTCCAAGTCATCATTTGTATTGGCATCGTCATCTTCTTCCTCCAGATCCAATAATCCAGGAACACTATCACTATCCATATCGCCCCGCAATAAATTCTGAATTTGCTGTCGTAAGTGTGCCGCCAAAAAGACGGGATGATGTTGATTGGCCAACCGAATGGCTTCGTGCTTTCGTATCCGTTTGTTGCGTTCGATCCGCTTGGCATCGATTTGTTTTTGACGATCCGCCTTGGACGTGTACGTCTTGCCCAGCGTGAGAGAAGTCGAGGCCTTGGCACCGGAATTTCCGCTGCCAGAACCAGAATTTTGAGTAGAATTGTTGTTGTTATTGTGATTGGCACTTGGTTTCTGGTCCCCATCCACAGCATCTTCTTTGGCTGCCTTTTTCTTGTTAGTATTGTCTTTGGCCGCTTGTTGTTTGGTATTTTCCATGGCATGCAACCACGTGGTCTTGTAGGGTTCCGGTAATTTTCGTTCATGCGGAAGACTTGGCGTTTGCGAAAGCAAGGCCAAAATGCAAGCTTCTTCTTGGGCTTGTTCTTCATTGTCCACTCCCTTGGCGGGGACAAAAAACAAGTCCTTGTCGGCCACGTCCTTGGGATCTGGAAGAATGACGCGACACAAAAATTTGCCAGGCGTTTTACTGATATTCTTAAATTTGGGAGGCCGTCGTTTTTCACGTTGACAATACTCTTTGAGCAAAGTGGAGGGCAGACGTTGCCATTGGGCAATTTGGGTCTTGCCGACTTGTGTGGTCGTCGCCGCTTGGGCGATCTGTGCGGTTTGTCCCGAAGCACCCTTTTGTTTATGGCCTTTGCCACCCCACGTTTGCGATTCGGGATCCCATCGATGACCTCGCGATGGACGCTCGGGACGATTGCCGCACTCACAATTGTAGGGATGATCGCAAGTGCATTTTTTGGTGGCAACAGGGGCAGCAGCACCGCCTTTTCCTTTTTTGGGTTTTGCCATATTTATTAGCTAGTTAGTTAGTCGGTGAACTTCCCGGTGCCGTACAGCAGGCTTGTCAACAAGTCCAATCAAATGAGACGATCACAAGAACCTAAAATAAATCATCAACAAAAAGAAAGTGTTCATGGTCGTCGATGATTCATTGATTGATTGTTACTAAAAATAATTGCGTGCCCCGAAGTGAGGGTTGACTGCATGTATGACAGACCATGTACTGTACAAGTCTTCTAGTAAGAGGTTGTGTGCGATATGGTTTTCCCTTACGCACATTAGATCTATGTGTGCGTCAGTATGTGCGGCGCATTTTCATGTTAGCCCGGAATTTCGGGCGAACCCGGAACTACGTGGCGCATTTAGACGCACACAACCCCTCATTCGAGTATAAGTTGAAGGCATGTGCGTCTTCCAATCACATGACAGCTATTATTATTGATGGCAGCCGTTAATAAGCGTATCTTTTAAATTCAATCGTATCCAATTTGTTCTTTTTCCAAGAATTTTAGTTGCTACCGTGACAACAGGCAGTTTACGTATTGATGGCTGATAGGACGGATAGCAATCATAATAATAACACTATCCACCGCCATCTACCGACTAATTTAGTAGCTGCATGGTAGTGTAGTTCCAATTCTTCGCTCCCTCATCTTCTCTCCCAAAACAGGAAGAGAAGCCATCCATCAACAAACTTAATCCATCGGGCCGTCCTCATAAAACAAGGTATCCGGAGTGCATAGCTCGTTGAAATCTAACCAACAGGAAGCGAAAATAAAAGCAACAGCAGCAACAATCATGAAAACTTTCTTTGCCTTTCTTCTCTTTGCGGTGGCGTCCTCCGCTGCCTTTGTTACTCCGGCGACTCGCTCAGCGTGTTCAGCTTTGAAAGGTATGTAGGAATTTTTTTTTTCATTTACCGTCTTCATTTATCTATTTTTTGTCGCTGTTCTCAGCTTGATCCACCCATATAATATTCACACTTTTTTCCGCGTGCCATAATTATTGCACAGCCGGTTATGTCCCCGATGGCATGACACCGGAACAATGGCAAAAAATGAAACAAAATGAATCTGCCGACAAGGCCAAGAAGAATTTTGCGGCCTTTGGACCCATCTCCTTCAAATCGCGGTCGTTACAGAGCTTTCAAAAGGAATTGGAACAAGGAAAAGCCGGTCATCTCATGCCCATGATGGACGCCAAGGAAAAATTAAAGGCGGGCAAAATTCGTAAGGAAGATATCCCGTACATGCAGCGAGGTACGTCTGGACGCACAATAATGGAAATACTAGAGTCGCGTTTTGATACTATTTTTTGTGGTTGGGTCTCACTCGCGGCCTCAAAAAAAAATATACATATTATAGGTGGATCTTGGGACAATAGCGATGTTAGTACCGCCAAGAAGATTCAGTGGAACGATTATGACAAGCAGTATGAAAACACCGAAAAGAAACCCTTTTGGGCCGGCACGGATTGGTCGGGCCGTAATCCCCGCAGTGGTCCTGCTGCTTCGGCCAAGAAACAACAAGCTCCCCCCAAGCCCCAGACGAAGAAATTGTTTGGCATGTGGTAGAAAGCAGTGTGCAGGCATCCGTGTTCGTATAAACATTCATGACAAGGAAGGCTTGAAGACAAGGCAACTGAATAGTATTACGAAATCAAGCCAGCTTGTGGCATGCAAACCTAGTCTCCAATCCGCAGCTACATCCACGCATATTCTATTATTGAAATGGGATTTGGAGCTAACCGTGCGTATTTACTCTCTACAGAGGCGCGTCTCCTCGCTAATTATGGACAAAGAACGAAAGAGCAAAATGCGAGTAGACGAGGCATAAATTAATTTAGTCAGCTCGTTGCAGACTTTTCCACAACACAGTTGAGTTTTGACAGTCAAATCCAGTAGCAATAGTATTTTATGTGATGTAGAAATATCTTTGCTTGCTTGTCGCTGTGACCTTAACACCGAGTCGTTGCCGTCCGTGCCAGCTGAGATATTTTCCAGAGGTCGCTCAGGAAGACCTACATCCAAGCGACTTTCCGCGATTGCATCTGCCCACAGAAAGCATGTTTCCTCCTCCTCCGCGTCCCTTTCCCTTTCCGTGAACCACGAGCTACACTTAGACCGGGAATGACTAGTAGGTTTTGGCCTTTTCGCTTGATCTTGCAAAAGTGCGTCATGAGGCCACGTTTGGCTTGAAATAGAATTTCGGGCCACTCACTCAACCGGGTCAGTGAAAAAGTGGACCTACTTGGTAGGAATCAAATCACTCGTGCTTCTCTACATTAAATATGAATCCTACGGGTCAAGACATCCAAGTCGACCTCGGTCTAGGCCTACGCGGAAGCTTCGAACAGCCTATCCAAAAAGAAGAACGTCCTATCTCCTCCAGTACAGGACTAGGACAAGACGAGGAGCACTAGTAGGAGAAGAATAAGAAGCAGTTCCTCTCCGAGCAATCAATCACTCCAACCTACACGAACGTCACAGTCGCTTGAGTGCTGTAGTGAGCTTTCTCTAGCACCACGAACCACTCTTTCTCGACAAAAGCTTGTCATTTTTGCAAAACCTTGTCATTTTTACAGGCCTCCACAGTGGATCTAGTACCATTCCGCGAACTTCTTGATTGACATGTGAATTCCTTTTGTCTTGACAAACAAAAGAAAACAATGCCAAGCATTTAAGAAGCCAGTTAAGTGAGGAGGGCCCTAAGAGTTGGCAAACCGAAGGTCCAAAGAAAATGATTCACTGCATTGATTCATGGTTGGGGAATTTGGTTGTTGGCCCTTAAATCAATTCCTCTTCCATTCTGCCGAAAGGGTGGCATCATAGTAATCACTTGGAGAAACCTGTTAAATAAACTGTTCCCTTTGAAAGCAATTTTGTTTTTGGAACATTGACTGACTTGTCTCTCGTGAAACAAACACAAGGTTACGGTTGCTCGCAGAATTTCGCTCTCTAGCTAGCTAGAAACACCCTCTCACACACACAACAACCCTCTCTTATCACACACAATTTCCACTCAGAGAATTTTTTTGTTACTCAAGAAAGTTTTTGACAATGACCTCCTCTTTCATTACACTTGATGCAAGCAAGTTGGACCCTTCTCAGATAGGAGACATCTCGACCGACTTAGGAATTGAAAATGTTCATGCTCCAGAGACCTTAGAAGTAGTTCGCATAGTGTTCCTTGCTGGTGAAGTGGCTGCTGATGGGACTCTTACCAAGATGATACGATCCAAAAAAGACAAGGGAACCGGACTCTACAATCCAGGGTCGGGCAAGTGGTTGGAAGCAAAGGCCAACGATCCCAATGTCAAGCACTACGTCCCATCCAAGCTCAAGATCTTCAACTACAGAATGGACGAGAATGGGACCATTTACTACAAGGAGAGCAAGGAGAGTGATGACTGGCTTATGGTTCCTATTTACACGGATGTTCCGGCACTAGTGGAAGAAGACCCAGACCTAGTGGAGCTACTCCAAAAACACAAGACCTGTAAAGAGATTGTGACTCTTCTGCGCAAGAACGGATACTATGTGCCGTCTGTCTCGGCATTCAACCTGATGCGTAGTGATTACGAGCTGGATGAGAACGAAGACAGTAAGTGGTCTCTTGTGTTGTCTCGTGTGCTGTCTCTTGTGTCGCCTCTTTTGTCGTCTCTTGTGTTGTCTCGTCTCTTGTACCTTGCATCGGATCCTCACACCCTCTCGTATCTTGTTGTGAATCACCTGCGCAGTTGTTTGGGTTGGTCGTGCTACCGCGGAGTCTACCACGGAGACTCTTGCTGGTGAAATGGGCAATCTCAAGGTCGACGACGACGATGATGATGAGTATCCTTACCTGGAGGAAGACCATGCCCAAGCCAATGAGCCTTTTTTGGGAAATCTCCACCGCAGTCACGGCAATCTTCTTGTGGAAGACATCCAGGAAGAAGCCAGTCTCTTGAACACAGAAGTTGGTGGCTCTGGGTTTCTTCAAGATGCCCCATCAGTGGCGCCGACTGTCCAATCTATTCACAACCCTGACGACACTTCCATACCCTTGGGCTTGGGAGATGGTGCTTCGTATGGCCATACCCCAACCGATGGAGACCACGATGTTTTGGCTTTGGACGAAGACGGTTTTTCGGTGGTAGATGGCTTGGCCCAATACCGCATGGCGCAACAGGAAGCACGGGAACGGGACGAACGGGCCCATGCAAACCTGGCAAGACTTCAGGTTATGCGACAGGAAGAAAAAAAAGCCATTCGTGCCGACTTGAATGCTGGCTTGGACAAATGGATGAATACCTATGCTTCCCTCGGACAAGGTGATTACGAAGCGGAAATACAAGCTGTACTTGAAATGCGACATGCACCCACCCCTGGACCTCGTCGGGTTGTCACTTTTGCTCCTACCCCTGCACATCATCAGCGGTCTTTGACGACCATCCAAGGAACCCCTGGCCCAACCCCTGGCCCCTCTCCTCGCTCCACCCAGCATCGTCGAGCTTTGACCGAAGCAACGGGAGCAACTGGACGTCGAGCTTTGACTGAAGCAACTGGAAATCATTTGACTGAAGTAGCTGGACATCCAACACCCATTCGTAGATTGGTTGGACAAGCTGGTACCGCCACTCCAGTACGCCAGGGCTATCCTCACAGCAACTTTCGTACACCAGTCCAACCAATTGTGCAGCGCAACAACCGAGCTGCTACCACTGGTGGAGCTGGTCGTCGCCAGAATTCTTACCCGATCCAAGGTTCGGGGATGTCGAACTCCACGGCGAATACCGATTTGTTCCCAACTCAAGTGGAAGGTCATCCTTCGTCCCTGACTTTCCATCCCCAGGGTCCTCCTCTGTCGCCAATTGTGAATACCACTTTGGCCTCAACAGTTCAGGTCGAGGATGGTCTCATCCCGAATACAAAGGCTGGTGTTGGTGAAAATGACATCGCCATCGAGGATTTCATCGCGGATTGCAACGCAAATAACAACGCGGAAACAACTTGGGTCAATTCTTTTCGTATCGAGCAAGATTCGGTAGTGGCGAATGAGGCGTCACTCCCAACGTTTCAAGTCGAAGGCCTTCCTTCGTCGCCAAGCCGACCTTTTCAAGTCGAAGGTCCTCCTCCGTCACCAATCCGAACTACATTTATGCTCCCAACAGTTCAGGTCGAGGATCGTCTTCAGTTACCAAGCCCTGGTTCTTTGATGGCCGATACAACTTTGGCCACAGCGACTGACGGTCCTCCTCCGTCACCAATCCGAACTACAGGTTTGCTCACAACAGTTCAGGGCCAGGTCGAAGATCGTCTTCAGTTACCAAGCCCTGTTTCTTTGATGGCCGATACAACTTTGGCCACAGCGACTGAAGGTCCTCCTCCGTCACCAATCCGAACTACAGGTTTGCTCACAACAGTTCAGGGCCAGGTCGAAGATCGTCTTCAGTTACCAAGCCCTGTTTCTTTGATGGCCGATACCACTTTGGCCACAGCAACTGTTCAGGTCCAGGATCCTCCTCAGTACCCTGATTTGCTCAGTTAGGATACCAACAGTCTTCATGCTGGTGAAAATGATGACGTCCAAGTTCTGCTGGTGCTGATGCTACCAGCCTTCCTGCTCCGGAGAAGACTCTTTGGCATGATTGGGAATTAGGTACGACGTCTTGATTGAAATGGCAGACAACGGATCGAAAACGGCCGACGATTCAGTGACTATCGGGGACATACATACAAAAAGAATGAGTAACAATGGGGGGGCAAATAGCAAGACAATGGGTCATTCACAAAAACAGAAGAATACACATACATAAAAAATAATAGCTATACTCTCATTAGACGAATCCTGCAATCTTATATTGACTGATTGGACACACCTGTAGTGCAGTCGATTCCACTGTACCAAAACGATACTTCTCGATAATGCTTTCATGTCAATAGGAAATGTTGTCGCTGCGTTCGTTGCTTCTTGATTCAAACATTGGCCTGGGCACGTAGAAGCCGAAGGATGAGTAAGAACGATGAGTAAGAACGATGAGTAAGCACGATGAGTACGGAGCACAGTGCAGTCGTCTTAGAGAGAAATGGGAACTGGAATGACCGGTACGTCGCTTGGAGTATGATCTTCTACTTGTTACAGACATCGGTCTTCGGCAAAGAACCGATCCGTTTTTGAAAACCTCGGCTTAGAGTCGATGGGGCACAAAGCATAGATATTTTCCCGGTTTCCCATGTCAACAAACAACGCCCAGAAAGCATTCACCAGGGTGGGGCCACTGATATCATGGAAACCAATAGGCAATAACCCAGCATTGAGTGGTAGATAGAACTGTAGCCACCGACACGTCCTCGTTTTTATTCAGTGTCTATCGTCCAAGAGGGCTGCGGTTCAACGGGCTCTCTTCATCACACTAATTTGGCGGCGTGCGAATCCTCTTCTAAGATTGCTAGATGTGGTTTAGTAGTGGCAGCAGTAGCTGTTGTTGTAGCAGTAAAGAAGTAAGTAAGAAGCTCGACCCAATTACCATAGTGGTGTGGTGCGATCATGTCTTGAATGATGAGAGGAAGAAAAAAATGAGGGATGTGATTCCGAAGAAAATTGAATGCACGATTGAGAAACGTTGCCCGGGTGGATTTTACAAAAAGATACGTTATTGAACGTTCCCACAATCAATTCAAATTTCTTTCGTGTTTACCAGTAAACGATTTTCTGTCATTTGTTCTTGTTCTTATCCAACACCAGCAGTTACACCACCATCTTGCATAGCACTGGTACTGTACAGTAGACTCTCTTCTTTCATTATTTTATCATCAATACTCCATTATCACTCCATTACCACTCCATTACAGCACAATCATGTCCCGTCTTTCTGCCACCGTCTTGTTCCTTCTCGTCTCCCTCTCGGCTGCCTTTGTCGTCCCCAAGCCATCCTCCTCCTCCTCCTCCTCCTCCTCCTCTGCTTCCATCAAGACGACGACATCATCAGCCCTCCTTGACACGGAATATGGATCTGCAACCACCTTTTCCTATGAACACGCCAAAAATGCCAAACTCCAAGCCTTTCAAAGTATGACACACTACCAGACATTGGGTGCCCGCCCTACGGAAACACGAGATCAAATCAAACGCCGGTACCTCCAAAAAGCCAAGTCGTCCCATCCCGACGCATTATGGGTTGCCAATCCAAATGACTATGCTAAAGATTGTGCTACCATGGAATTTCAACGAATCGCATTGGCGTGGAGTATTTTGGGAGATCACAAATTGCGACGAGAGTACGATCGGGAATTGCAACGCAAAGTATCGGTGGATGTCATTGCGACCAGTGCCAGCATGTCCTTTCACCTATTGGGACAATTCTTTTCTCTCCTCCTCCGAGTGTTGGAGGATTGTTACCAGTACCAGCAGGGATGTGGGCAGTCCGAGACGACGGCGGATGAACCACAGGCAGCCACTGTGACGGAATAGATCTTTGTTGGAAAGAAGTGCCATTATCGTGATTGGTGGTGGAACAACAAGCACCGTATCTGTATCTTCCAGAAAGAAACGAACGATCTATAATAACCTTGTCGAGATCGTCTTTTTGCATAATATAATATTCTTTAGTGTATAAACGAAACCAAGTTTTATGACTTCATTATTATATCCTCCTTTGTTGTAAATAGTGCAAGCAGTATGGACAGCAGCTGTGTCAGTAGTGGTTTCTTCTATATCGATCTTTCCAATACTGGACTGGACATTCGGTCGTCCTTGACCGAGCAAAATGTACTGGCAAGTCGAAGGGTTGCAAACAAGACGATGACATTGCCATTCCTTCATTTGCTGGTAACCCACAATACAAGTGGCTGGCAATACCGCCCCACACATGGAAGGAACGTTTTGGTGTATTGTATTGTATTGTCGTTTGCAACACCATGATTGTGTGCTGCTCGAGTCTCGGCCCGTGAAATGCAGGGGGGGAAACCCATGGTAGATGTGATTCCGTCCACACCGAGACAACCCCTTCATTCCATTCTTCATCCAAAATTCATGGAAGCTTCCA
>Ga0163148_10004431_pt1 | contig 14702 bp, 16 predicted proteins | sample OliLakLV19MP7P2_FD_148606 | JGI IMG/M metagenome (GOLD analysis project Ga0163148, IMG submission 148606) | Freshwater microbial mat bacterial communities from Lake Vanda, McMurdo Dry Valleys, Antarctica- Oligotrophic Lake LV.19.MP7.P2 | ecosystem: Environmental > Aquatic > Freshwater > Lake >...
CGATCTGCTGGATGGTTGACTCCATCCCTCGTAGGCACAGGCTCAAGGTCAAACGGATTGACGCCCTCCAGACAAGCAACGTTGTAGCCGTACTGATCTGGATTGGAGCGGCGCTGATGATGCGTGTAGATGCCGCATACGGAACAGAAGTAGTGCTTCGCGGTTCCCGTGTTGAAGTGGTACAGCTTGAGAACTTCTCGCCCCTGTAGAACAGTGACGGAACTCAGGGATACCGACGCAACAATTGCGCCCCTGCGACGGCAGAACGAACAGTCACACCTCCTCGGATCAACTATGCCATCGGGCAGTGCCAGTTCAAGCACTACGGCGCCACAGTGACACGAAGCGCGATGCCTCGGCTTGATTTCGACTCCGCCAACTATCTTGATCATGCGCGGCTCCACGGCGGTGACTGGGTTCTGCGGCCTAACGCCAGAAATAACCCGCGTGCGTTAGAACGTCGGCTTGATTGAATTGTTAGGCGGTACCCTCAAACCTGCAAAGGACGCTGATGAACAGCCGTGTCTGTGTACTGATGGAAAGATGCCGCCTTGCCGTTCTCAAACTTCCAGACATGGGCGAACGGGGCTTTGAAGCTTTTCCCCGTAGCCTTGAAGGTGCCGCTGTACTCGCCAAGCGCTACAACGGTGGAACCGTCTTCTACAAACTCGCTAGGGACTGCAGCGAAACCATCCCACTCACCGCCGAGCTTCATAAACACATTTTCCAAGACCGCATCAGGCCCGAGAGAAACGCCGTAAGGCCCGCCCTCAGCCTCGGTCCAATGTATGTTTGGAGAAAACACTGCCAGAACGGCTGGAATGTCGCCAATAGCAAATGCCCTATACACCCCGCGTACGGCATTTAGATTGTTGCTCATGAGAACCTCCAGTTGAGAGCGGGACCCCCCCGTGCCAATGTGACATGCGACACCTGCCTCGGGCAATTTAGAGTACAGGTAGACCATGAACATGACCGCACTGCTGAGCCGTTCCATTGATGAGTCGTCGTCCCCGTCCCTTGATGCCGTCCCCGAGGTGTTCGTCGTCGGTCGGCGACGGCAGCTTCCGCAAGCGCCTCGCCGCCATAGCCAAAATCAGCGTGCTCATCATCGATGATTTTGCCATCGCCCCGATCGGGCCGCGGGAGCGAAATGATTTACTGGAACTACTCGACGATCGTGTCGGGGCCCGGGCGTGCATCGTGACGAGTCAACTTCCCGTCAGCGACTGGCACGACTACATAGGCGATCCGACGCTGGCCGATGCGATCCTTGACCGTCTCGTGCACCGTTCGCATCGCATCCAACTGGAAGCCAAGGAATCGATGCGCAACCGCGAGGCGGCGAAGGAAACCGCCAAGGTCAAGGCGCGAGTCGAGGCCTAGCGGTGAGTCAGCCCCAGGGCAAATCAAAAGGCGCTTCTGCCGCTGACGCGGCAGACCGCGTCTGGTCGGAACTCGCAAAGTCTTGACTGATCGTGACCGACCAGAGTAGAAAACATCAACAGCGCAGACGCGGCGGAATCGCCGGTCACGTTCCGCCGGAACCGCTGGTCATCTTCGCCGGAATACGCACGAAGACGCGCCGCCGGTGTTTCGGCATGTGCCGGCGCCGACCGGCACCGAGTTGCATGAGTTGGTGCAGCGGATCGCCGCGCGCATCGGCAGGGTGCTGGAGCAACGCGGCCTGATCGAGCGCGACCTGGAGAACGCCTGGCTGGCCACGCAGGGAGCGGAAGGTCCGCTGGATGATCTGATCGGCCACTCCATCACCTACTGGATCGCGGTGGGTCCGCGCACAGGCCAGAAGCTGTTCACGCTGCAGGCGGTGCCGGCCAGAGCAGAAGAGGCCGAGCAGCAAGGTGATCATCGCAGCGCTGCCAACGCCGGCGGGTTCTCACTGCACGCCGGCCTCGACATCGCGCCACACCAGCGCGCCAAGCTCGAACGGCTATGTCGCTATGTGAGCCGGCCGCCGATGGCCGAGGAGCGACTGGCGCTGACCTCATCCGGGCCAGGTGCGCTACCAGCTGAAGATCCCGTATCTCGATGGCACCACGCACATCGTGCTGGAGCCGCTGGATCTGATGGTGCGGTTTGCCGCAGTGGTGCCGCCACCGCGCATGCACCTGACGCGCTATCACGGGGTATTCGCGCCGCACAGCCAGCTGTGCGCCACGGTGACGCCGGCGCACCGGGGTGTGGGCGGCGAACGGCAGGGCGCGGATCAGTCCACTGACAAGCCGATCACTGCGCGCCACGTCGCGATGAGCTGGGCGCAGCGCCTCAAGCGCGTGTTCGGGATCGAGATCAACAGCTGCACCGGCTGCGGCGGGAAGCTCAAGGTGATCGCCCGCATCGAAGAGCCCGACGTCATCGCGAAGATTCTGGCGCAGCTGGAGAAGGCTGCACCGGATGAGCATCGAGTCGAGCTGCCACTCGGCACACGCGCACCGCCGACACAGGCGCGGCTGATCTGATGCGCTCCTGAGTCAAGATGACGATCGCCTGCTGCCGAGTAAACCGCAGCGGGTAAGGCGGGTGCATGCCCTCATCAATTCGCACGGCCGCAATGCCGCTTGCGGTGCAGTGAACGCAGAGGAAGATTCAAGTCCAGGCTCGGTCAGGACTGCCGGCACGGCCGAAGCAGGCTGGGAGTGGCTGGGATTCAGGATGGCGGCCTGGCAGGATTCGGCAGGGCAGGTGGTTTGAATCTACAGCCAGGCCGGCGCCGACGATCAGGCCGGCCGGGAATTCCAGCATGCGGGCCGTGTGAAGCTTGAGCTGCTGCGCAGCACCTTGCCGCATGGCCGCCACCAGTTCTACGTCTGCGGCCCGCCGGCGATGATGGAGAGTCTGGTGCCGGCGCTGGTGCAGTGGGGCGTGCCACGGCAGGACGTTCACTTCGAGGCCTTCGGGCCAGCGTCGGTGAAGCTACCCGGTTCAGTGACCGGTGCCGAAGAGCGCGCGCTCGCGCAGTCCGTGGAGGTGAGGTTCAGCCGTTCGGACCGCACGCTTGTCTGGGACGGCTAGGACGCCAACCTGCTCGACTTCACGGATCGAAACGCTCTGGCCATCGACTCGGGCTGCCGTTCAGGAAGTTGTGGCACCTGCGAGACCCGGCTGGTCAGCGGAACCGTCCACTACGACAACAAGCCCGACCACGACATCGCACCGGGCCACTGCCTGCTGTGTGTCGGCCGGCCGACATCGGCCCTGGTGCTGGAGGCATGATGCAGGCCCGATTGATCCGTCGTGAGGTACTGCCTTTCGTTCTGAGCCTGGCCGCGCTGGCCGCAGCAGCGCTGCTGATCGACGCCGCGCTGCACCTTTTGGACATCGTCTGGATCGGCCGCTGGCTCGGCATCCCCGGCACGTTGCTGATCCTGGCATCGACCGCCTACTCGCTGCGCAAGCGCAAGCTCATCAAGGCAGGCAAGCCCGCCCAGTTGCTGCGCTGGCACGAGTACCTGGCCTGGCTGGGGTCGCTGCTGCTGCTGGTTCACGCCGGCATCCATTTCAATGCGATCCTGGCCTGGCTGGCGGTGTGGGCGATGCTGATCACCGTGGGCAGCGGCTTGACCGGCAAGTACCTGCTTGCCCGGTCGAAGCGGCGCCTCGAGGCAACGCGCAAGCAGATGCGCGACCAGGGCCTGACGCCGGCGCAACTTGCAGACCGCACCTACTGGGACAGCCTGACGTTCGACATGGTCAAGCGCTGGCGCGTGGTGCACTTCCCCATCACGCTGGCCTTCGCCGTGCTGGCTATCTCGCACATCGTCGCCACCTTCCTGTTCTGGAGCTGGAAGTGAAGCGCGGCTGGCTGTGCTGGACTATTGTGGCCAACCTGCTGGTGCTGGTCGGCCTGGCGTTTGCCTATCCGCAGCTGATGATCAGCCCGGGGCCGCTGGTTGCAGGCCATACGGAGCTGGCCACGGACTGCTTCGCCTGCCACACGGCGTGGCAGGGCGCTACTGCGCAGAAGTGCACCAGCTGCCATGCCCTGCCGGACATCGGGCTGCGCACCCCGAATGGCACCGCGTTACCGCAGCGGGGCCTCAAGACTTCGTTCCACCAGCAACTATCCGAGCAAAACTGCATGGCCTGCCACAGCGACCATGCTGGCCCGAAGCTCACCAAACACAGCCGCAAGCCGTTCTCGCACGCCCTGTTGCTGCCAGCAGCGCGGCAGGACTGCGAGACCTGCCACGCCAAGCCGACCAACACGATGCACAGTGCGCTGACCGTGGATTGTGTGCAGTGCCACCAGACGGACGCATGGAAGCCTGCAACCTTCGCACATGCGACGCTCGCCCAGGACACGTCCTGGCGCGCTGCGAAACCTGCCACAAGGCGCCCGGTGACACGCTGCATTCCCCGATCCAGGGCAACTGCGCGCAGTGCCACGCTTCAACTGCCTGGAAGCCGGCGACCTTCGAGCATGCGAAATTCTTTGTGCTGGATCGGGACCACAACGCCACTTGCATCACCTGCCACGTCGGCAACGACTACAGTCGCTACACCTGTTATGGGTGTCACGAGCACACGCCCTCCAACATCCGGCGCAAACACGACGAAGAAGGTATCGTCAACCTGGAGAATTGCGTCAAGTGCCACCGCAGTGCCAGCGGTGAACACGAGGGAGGCGGGCGTGAAGGGGGTAAGGGTCGGGACGGCCGCGAGCGTGATTGACCTTCCCAAGTCTGCACTACCTCCCAAATCTGACGTGCGGCTGCTGTCGGACGGCAATCAACGGGAGAACCGCAAGTCCAACATGAGGTCTGCCCGGTGGTGTGCCACCCAGTGCGGGCGAGCCCGTCCCGGTGGGGCCGGAAACGTGCCGTTTGATTTTTCACGCCGCACACGCTCAGCAGCATGCTTGTTCGCGGGTTTACCCGCCTGCATCGCCAGCGCTGCCGTCGTTGCTCAGCGCTCGTCTCCCAGAATCGACAAAATGTCTTGTCGTTCGCCAAGCAGACGAATCACATCGAGGTGATCCTCTCGCTCCAGGTAAAGCCAAACCAGTGGAAAGCCTTTGACGCGCCAGGACCGAAGGCCCTGAATTTCGGCCATGAGCCCAAGACGAGGGGAACCGATGCCGGGATCCTGTTCAATTTGCTTGAGTGCCAGACCAGCCACGATCACCAGCTGCTGAGCAACTGTTGTTCCAGCTTTGGCACGGTAGTAGCGTACTTCGTGTTGACGGTCCTGCTTGGCCAAGGGGCGCAAGTGCGCTGGCTTCACTCGATGGTGCCGCGTGCAATTGCCAGCAATTCGCTATCGTCGGCATCGGTAAGCGGCTGGGCATCTCCGGATGCAAGGCCCTCTTCGACAAGCGTTCGCAGGCGCACGATGGCTTGATCCTTTTGGTCTTTGCGCACCAAGTCCCGAATGTACTCACTGGTGTTGCCGTAATTTCCGCCGTTAACTCTTCCAGCGATGTACGACCGCATCGACTCAGGCAGTGCAATGCTCATTGTGTTTTTGCTCATGGAGGAACTTTAGGGGGGTTGACAATAGTTGTCAACGTAGTGTTGCGAAGTAGCGAAGTATTGAGACGCTGTTGGGAACTGACAACGAAGTCCTGCCGACGCATAGCAGATAGCGACTCAAGTCCGTTTTCGCAGCCACCGGATCGCCCGACAAGGAAATGCCGATGGCTGCCGGCAGGCCTATGAACAGTTGAGGTCCCGCGATATGAGCCTGATCGGCCACTCCATCACCTACCGGATCGCGCTGGGTCCGCGCACAGGCCAGAAGCTGTTCACGCTGCAGACGGTGCCGGCCAGAGCAGAAGAGGCCGAGCAGCAAGGTGAGCATCGCAGCGCTGCCAACGCCGGCGGGTTCTCGCTGCATGCGGGCCTCGACATCGAGCCACACCAGCGCGCCAAGCTCGAACGGCTGTGCCGCCACGTGAGCCGGCCGCCGATGGCCGAGGGACGCTTGGGGCTGAGTGCATCGGGCCGGCGCGCTACCAGCTGAAGACGCCGTATCGCGATGGCACCACGCACATCGTGCTCGACCCGCTGGATCTGATGGCCGGCCTTGCCGCACGGGTGCCGCCACCGCGGATGCATTTGACGAGATATCACGGCGTGTTCGCGCCAAGCGCGTCTTTGGTGTTGAGATCAACACCTGCGCGCGCTGCGGCGGGAAGCGCAAGGTGATTGCCAGCATCGAGGAGCCGGCAGTCATCGCGAAGATCCTGGCACAGCTGGAGAAGACGGCCCCGGATCCGCTGCTGCAGCAGGACGTGCGGCGGGCAGGGTGAGGTCGTGCCGGGATTGCGGGCAACCACTCCGGCGCACTGCGGCAGGGCAGGTGCTTTGAAAGCACTAGCCGCCCGCAGGCCGGCAATACCGGTCAAGCTGCGGCCCTTCACCAAGGACATCGTAAATGAAAGCCATCCGCATCCACGCCTACGGCGGGCCCGAGTTGATGCAGCTCGAGGACGCACCGGTACCCCCCTGCGGCGCCAGCGACCTGCTGGTGCGCGTGGTCGCGACCGGCGTCAACCCGATCGACTGGAAGCTGCGCTCGGGCGTCATGGCCGCGCAGATTCCCAAGAGCTTCCCCATCACGCTCGGCTTCGATGCCGCGGGCATCGTCACCGCGGTCGGCGGCGAAGTGGCCGGCTTCAAACTCGGCGATGAGGTCTGCTTCTACGCCGCATTCGCGCGCGGCGGCACCTATGCCGAGTACGTGGCGGTGGACGCCAGCCAGGTGGCGAAGAAGCCGCGCACGGCCTCGTTCGCCGCTGCGGCGGCCCTGCCCATGGCGGGCCAGGCCGCGTGGACCGCCTTGATCGAGACCGGACAGGTCGAACGCGGCATGCGCGTGCTGATCCACGGTGGCGCCGGAGCGCTCGGCACGACCGCCGTACAACTGGCCAAGGAGCACGGCGCGCATGTCACCGTCACGGCCAGCGGCGACGGCCTGGCCCTGGTCAAGAGCCTGGGAGCCGACGAGTTGATCGACTACCGCACGCAGCGCGTCGAGCAGATCGCGCGCGACATGGACATCGTGCTCGACACGCTGGGCGGGCCGACACAAGAGGCCTCATGGGCCACGATTCGCAAAGGCGGCATTCTGGTCGCAACCGTGATGCCACCGTCACCCGAACGCGCCGCAGCAGCGGGCGTGCGTGCCGCCTTCGTCTTCACGCCCCCGCGCGGCGTCGTGCTGGCTCAACTGGTCGAGCGTGTCGATGACGGGCGCTTGCGTATCGTCGTCGGTCAGGAGTTCGCGCTCGCCGATGCGTCTCAGGTACACCGCCTGGGCGAGGCCGGTAAGGCGCGAGGGAAGATGATCCTTCACGTCGCCGCACCTGGCGGCTGACAGGCGGCGAGTAGTCGCCGAGAGACAGCGAGCGAGCCCGTGCGTGGTGGACCAACCTGTGCGTCAGACCCTCCGAAACCCTCCGAAACCTTCCCCCGCCACCCAAAGAAACACCATGACTTCAAAGAAATCTGTTCTGTCAGTTGGCCTGCAGCCGCAGCTCATCAACTTCGCAGATCCGGCCTACGCCGCCTTTCCTGGCATGACGGCCGAGAAGGTTCAAGGCGGGTTGGACAAGGACATCGCTGCACTGAACGCTTTGGGCTACGACGCCAAACTGTGCCTGACCGATTTTGGCGAAACCGCCGAGGACGTGATCCGAGCGACGTTGCAGGCGAACCGCTACGACTGCGTCGTGATCGGTGCCGGTGTGCGCACCATCGATAAGAACTTTCTCCTGTTCGAGAAAGTGCTCAACGTGGTCCATGAACATGCCCCGCAGGCGCGTATCTGTTTCAACACTGGGCCGTTCGACACGGCGGAGGCGGTGCAACGCTGGTGCCCGCTTACCTGACCTCTGACTTTCATGTTCTTCAACGCGGTGACAAACAGGCTGTTGACCCTCGCCGGAACTGCCTGATGTGCTGCATGGCCTGTTGCAGCGCGTTTTCCGGTAGTGCCTCTCCTACCCTCCCGTCGTTCAGCAGCGGTGCTGGAAGACGGTCGCACAAAGTGGCGATGTTCTCGTCGCGGCAGGCCATCGCCGGGTCGATGTTCTTAGCCACCCAGCCGGCGAGCGTCAGCCCGTCGGCGCGCACCGCCTCGGCGGTGAGCAGGGCATGATTCAGGCAACCCAACCGCAAGCCGACTACCAGAACCATTGGCGCGGCCATCACGATCGCCAGGTCGGCGAGGGTCTCGACATCGTTCACTGGCCGCGCCAGCCCCCGGCGCCTTCGACGAGCCCTACGTCGGCCAGGCCGAGCAGGGCGCGCAGCGCGAGCACGTCTTCGCTGACCCAGGACGCGCCCTGCTTCACCAAGCCCGCCGCCAGCGGTTTTATGCCGACGACCGGTGCGTGGTGCCGGGCCCGCGTATGCAGCGGTGCGGCGCTGATCAGGGTCTTGCCGACACCGGTGTCGGTGCCGGTGACGAATAGCGAGCGCCATTCAGAAGCCATCGATGATCTCCAGCTTGTTCTGTTGACCGGCCTCTTCAGCAGTAAGGGTCGCTCTCATCGCGGCGAGAGCCTGAACGGCTAGGAACTCGCCCTCGGCTTCTGAGTTCGGATGCAGGATCACTCAGGGATTGCAATAGGAGCAGTGCCGGGGCTCAGCAACGGCGCGGTATTTCCTGGCCTTCACGGATTGGTACTGGCAACGCAGGCATCTCCACACCTCATCGCGATAGCCGGAGGTCGGTAGGCCACAGTCCGAGCATGGAAGGCCCGGCATTCGCTGGGTCACCCAGTAGCCTGGGGTTCGGCAATCGGGGCAGTACGACTGCATGCGCTGAAGCAGATCGCGCGCGGCCTGCTCGATGTGGTTCATGCGACTCGGGTTGGCGCAAGCCCGAAGGTCCACCTCAATGAAGACCTCCCGGTTGCTTGACTGCGCAAGGCATTCGTCGAAGCAGGTCCTCAGCCGGCCCGCATCTGCAATGCCTTTGTTGATGCGAGGGTCACCCTGGCTCTGAGGACGCAAGACCAATTGGTGCGATGGAAATTCAACGCGCGCCGCAAAGGCTTCGACCTCTACCCAGTCGCCGCTCTGAAGATGAGCGCTGCGCGCAGTTCCCTGGGCCATGCTCACCACCTCGATCTCCAGGCTGTCATCCAGCCAGACCAGCAGCTCCACATTCCACGGAAACATTCCGCTGAAGGGATCGGGGCCAAAGCTCCCTTCACTGGCCAAGCCAAGCGACAGCCCCGACAACTCCATGCCTTTGCGGGCTTTGCGCCGCGCAGCATCGAGTTGGCTACCGGGTCGGGGCACATCGCGGGTAAAGGTGCCAAGTTGGTCGGTATCAAACCCTGTGACGTGCTCGATGACACAACCCAGACCCTGCTCCAGAACCGGCGCGACGACTTGTTCTTTGCCGTGCTGGGTCAGAAGGGACACCCTTCGGCCTGCGTAATTGGACAGCCAGGACATCAGAACGGCTCCAGAAGCAGGAGCTCGCCCATCACCCGGTACGTCACGCGTCAAGCATGCCTGGTCGAAGCGCCAGAGGTGCAGCGACCTCCATGGCGTGGCCAGTGTCGACCGGACCGGCGAATCGCCAGCGACAGGTCGCCCCGGCCTGGAACGGCACGAGCGTGCCGGCTGCGACGCTTTCGTCCACCCGCCACGGCGTTCTCTCGATCGCCACCCGGCCGGAGTTCAGTGACAGTCCGTAAAACCGCGGGCCGTTCTCCGAGGCAAAACCTTCCAGCCTGTCGAGCGCGTTTTCCTCTTCGAACACCGCGGCGTAGGTCTCGAGCGCAACGGGGGCGTTGAAGATGCCGGCGCAGCCGCATGCGGCCTCCTTGTCGCCGATCGCATGCGGTGACGAATCGGTGCCGAGGAAGAACTTCGGGTTGCCCGATGTCGCGGCCTTGCGCAGCGCAAGCCGGTGTCGCTCGCGTTTGGCGACCGGCAGGCAGTAGTGATGCGGCCGGATCCCGCCTGCAAACATCGCGTTGCGGTTGAGCACGAGATGATGCGGCGTGATCGTCGCACCGAGACGCGGGCCGGCAGCCTCGACGAACTGCACGGCGTCTTGCGTCGTGATGTGCTCGAACACGATCTTCAGCGCCGCAAAGTCGGTGATGACCCTGCTCAGGATGCGATCAATGAAGGCCGCCTCGCGGTCAAAGATGTCGACATGGTCATCCGTCACCTCGCCGTGAAGCAGGAGGGGCATGCCAATGCGCTCCATCGCCGCAAAGACCGGGTAGAGCTTGCGGAAATCGGTGACGCCATGGGCGGAGTTCGTCGTGGCATGCGCGGGATACAACTTGCAAGCCGTGAACACGCCTGCTGCGAAACCGCGCTCGATCTCGGCGGGCTCGATGTCGTCCGTGAGGTAGGCGGTCATCAACGGCGTGAAGGCGCAACCGGTCGGCAGGGCTTCAAGGATGCGTTCGCGATAGGCCTGTGCCGCCACTGTCGTCGTCACCGGTGGCTCAAGGTTCGGCATCACGATGGCCCGGGAGAACTGCCGTGCGGTATATCCGACCACCGTCTGGAGCATCGCGCCGTCGCGCAGGTGCACGTGCCAGTCATCCGGCTGCCGGATGACCAGGCGGACCGTGCCGCCGCTATCCGGCGGCTGACTCACCCGGCCTGGATCAGATGTCGGCATACGAGCCGTTCTCCGCGCCCGCCCCCGGGTGGGTGACCGCGCCTTTGCCGGCAGGACCGACGGTGTTGGCGTAGCGCCAGATCGCCCCCGACGGAGAGCTGTGCGGGCGCGGCCGCCAGTTCGCACGGCGCGCCGCCAGCACCTCTGGGGCAACATTCAAAGTGATCGTGCCCGCCACGGTGTCGATCTCGATCAGGTCGCCATCCTCGATCAGCGCAATCGGACCGCCGACCGCAGCCTCGGGCCCGACGTGGCCGACGCACAGGCCGCGCGTCGCGCCGGAAAAGCGCCCGTCGGTGATCAGCGCCACCTGCTCGCCCATGCCCTGGCCGTAGATGGCCGATGTGGTCGACAGCATCTCGCGCATGCCCGGCCCGCCGCGCGGGCCCTCGTAGCGGATGACGAGCACTTCGCCGCCCTCGTAGCGCCGCTGCATCACCGCCGCGAAAGCGTCTTCTTCGCGGTCGAACACGCGCGCCGGGCCGCGGAAGGCCAGGGTCTGCAGACCGGCCACCTTGACGATGGCGCCTTCGGGCGCGAGGTTGCCCGACAGGCCGACCAGGCCACCGGTCGGCGAGAGCGGGTCCGTCGTCGGCCGGACGACGTCCTGGCCCGGCGGCAGGCTGATGCCCTCGAGGTTCTGCGCCAAAGTGCGGCCGGTCACGGTCATACACTCGCCGTGCAGAAAGCCGCCGTCGAGCAGCGCCTTCAGCACCACCGGTACGCCGCCGATTTCGTGCACGTCCTTGGCCAGATAACGGCCACCGGGTTTCAGGTCGGCGATCAGTGGTGTGCGCTTGAACACGGCGGCAACGTCGAAGATGTCGAAGGCGATACCGGCTTCGTGCGCCATGGCTGGCAGATGCAATGCGGCGTTGGTCGAGCCGCCCGTGGCGGCGACCACGGCAGCCGCGTTTTCCAAGGCTTTGCGGGTGACGATGTCGCGCGGCCTGAGTCCACTCGCCAACAGGTCCATCACCGTCTTGCCGGCCAGTTCCGCGTATCGGTCGCGCGACTCGTAAGGCGCCGGCGTGCTGGCCGAACCCGGAAGCGCCAGGCCGATCGCCTCGGAGACGTAGGCCATGCTGTTGGCCGTGTACTGGCCGCCGCAGGAGCCCGCCGAAGGGCACGCCACCTTCTCCAGTTCGTCGAGGTCGGCGTCGCTGATCGTGCCCGCGCCGTGCGCGCCGACAGCCTCGAAGACGTCGAGCACCGTGACGTCCCGGCCGCGAAAGCGCCCGGGCAGGATCGACCCGCCGTAGAGAAAAACCGAAGGCACGTTGAGCCGCAGCATGGCCATCATCAGACCCGGCAGCGTCTTGTCGCAGCCGGCCACCCCCACCAGCGCGTCGTAGCAGTGCCCGCGCATCGTCAGCTCGACCGAATCGGCGATGACTTCGCGGCTGACCAGGGAAGCCTTCATGCCGGCGTGGCCCATGGCGATGCCGTCGGTGACGGTGATGGTGGTGAATTCGCGCGGCGTGCCCCCGGCAGCGGCCACCCCCAGCTTCACGGCCTGCGCTTGACGCTTCAGCGCGATGTTGCAGGGGGCCGCCTCGTTCCAGGTGGAGACGACGCCGACGAAGGGCTGGGCGATGTCGCGCGTCGACAGGCCCATGGCGTACAGAAAAGAACGGTGCGGCGCCCGCTCGGGGCCGACCGTGGTGTGGCGGCTCGGCATCTTGGACTTGTCGTAAGTCGGTGCTACGGGGTCGTGCTCGGGTGAATCATTCATCGACAAGATTTCCTCGTGGCTGGCTCAAACTGTCGCCTCGCCGAAGCGACGCTCGATTACCGGCGTTGCTTGCGCCTCGCCAATGCCAGGGCCAGCGAGGGCGTTGGACCCTTGGTGAGTCAATGTGTCACTTCGACGTCCTGCCAAGTCCCGCCGGGGCGATAGCGCGAGACCGTCGAGCCTGAGGGCTCGATGTGGAACAGGTACAGCCACTCGTTGTCGATGAGCTGCTTGACGACGGCATGTTTGCCGATGATGTTGTCGATCTCCTGGCGCGGCGCCTCGATGAATACCGACAGCCGCAAGGGCGTGTGCACGAAGTGCTCGCCGTCGTGGATGGACTGCATGGGCAAGCCGATGCGCAGGTCGCCGCCGTTGCCCTCGAACACGCCGACGTCGCCGCCCACCACGTTGTGCAGCACCTTGTCGCCGCTGCCGAAAAGCTTGTTGTCCACGGTGGAGGCGTAATACTGCATGTTGATCCAGTTGGTCACCACCATCGGCGCAGTCATGATTAGCTCCAGCACATTGAAGCCCGGATCGCGCTCCCACCGGTAGTCGTGCAGGAAGCTGCGGCCGCCGAGGTTCATGTGCTGGCTGCGGCTGCGCGGTGCAACGACGAAGGCGGCACAGCCCGCGAGGCCCCACTCCGGCCGGACCTGCGCCCAGTCGCTGCTGCGCGAGATGATGGACTCGTGCAGCGCGACGGGCGAGTCGGCTTGGCTCGCGAGACCCAGCAAGGCGGCGCGTTCGGCGCGCGTGCGCTTGCCGGTCTCGGCAAGCCAGCCGCGCAGCGCTTCGAGATCTTTGATGTGGCTGGCAGGCAGCAGATCGGTGTCGTAGAGCAGCATCTCGTCGATGGTGGTGTTGTGCAGGCCGCCGACGAAGATCGTGCTCTCAGGCACGTCCAGCCCGCGTTGCTTCAGACCCTTGCGCACCGCCGGGTCGTTCAGCAGCGCGGCGAGCGCGCGCGCATTCACCTCGCCCGTCTGCCCGCCGCAGGCGCCACAGTCCAGCCCTGCTGCATGCGGGTTGTTGGCGCTGGTGCTGCCGTGCCCGGCGAGCAGGATCACGCGCGCACAACCGGTGGACAGACCCATCGCGCCCAGCGCCGTGGCTGCTATGTTGACGCGCGCTTCCCCGTCCGGCCCGCCGCTGGTGGGCCAACGCGGGCGCAGCGCGTGGCGCTCGGCCGCCGGCAATCCCGTCAGCTCCACCGGCGCCGCATTCCTTTTGCCGCCGAGGCGATTCTTGATCAGCTTGCCGGCATAGAGGAGCCCGCAGGCTTCGACAAAGGAGAACGTGGAGCCGGCGCCGGCGCGGAAGGTCTGCCACTGCTGGCGCATCAGCAGGTCCTTCTTGCGGCGCTTCACCAGCGCGTCGGTCCGCGTGGGCGTATCGCATTCGTCGGTGACGCACAAACGCGGGTGGAGCAGGCCGGGCAACTGCGGCCGTACCATCTCGGTGCCTAGCGGCCGGTACTCAATGAACAGTGCGAAGAAGCCGGCAAAGCCCAGGGTCTGGACCTGGTTGGCGCTGCTCGCTTCCAGCGCGCGGCGGTAGACTTCGGAGCGCACGTCGATGCAGAACACGGCCTGCACGGCCGGCGTCGCTTCCACGGCACCGTGCTTCGGAGCCCCCGCCATCAACGCCTTCGCCACCGGCGCCTGGTAGGCACGCTCGAGTGCCACATGCCAAAGCCAGTCGCGGCTCTGCGCGGATTGCGCGCGCGAGACCGCCCCTTCGGCGTCACTCCAGGCGGAAGCCAGCCCTGCGGCCACCCCGGAATCGGGGTGACCTTCGTGCAGCAGCCACTCCCAGGCGAGACGGATGGCCAGTATGTGCACGATGTGGTCATCGTCGCGCCCTGCAAGCCGCGCCTGCCAGCGCTGGTACGCGCACCAGGACGACCAACCGTTGATGCTCATCAGCAGCGCGGTGAAGTAGGCTTCGCGCCCCTCCTGCGGGATGGACAAAACGGGCACGGCGGCGTCGATCAGCGCGATCGGGTCGGAGGGCAGCTTCCGCAACCGCTGGCTGAAGCCGCGGTAACCCATCAGCATCGACGGGCCGAAGTCGTGCTCAGACTGCCGCCGCCAGCAAGCATACAAACCGCCGCTGCGGTCCGGCCCCCAAGCGGCCTGGCCCTGGTCAAAGTAGGCGGCCGTGCCCTGGCTCACGTGATGCGTGACGTAGTCGCGCCAGGCCGTGTGGTGGCTGGTGTCGCGGCGCGCGTCCACCAGATCCGTCGCCAGCGGCAGGCGCCCCGGAAAACTCAGACTCGCGGTCAGGTCTGCCACGAGTTCTTCCGCCGTGCTGTTGGCTCCGGTCGCCTCGATCGCCT
>Ga0163148_10004439_pt1 | contig 14680 bp, 22 predicted proteins | sample OliLakLV19MP7P2_FD_148606 | JGI IMG/M metagenome (GOLD analysis project Ga0163148, IMG submission 148606) | Freshwater microbial mat bacterial communities from Lake Vanda, McMurdo Dry Valleys, Antarctica- Oligotrophic Lake LV.19.MP7.P2 | ecosystem: Environmental > Aquatic > Freshwater > Lake >...
CAAATAACATGAATAAATACAAAGTAGAATTTACAATCACTACAAATTATGTAGTGGACATACTAGCCGATACAGAGGATATTGCAAAAGAAATAGCTACAACAAAATTTGCAGATATAAAAGCAAGTAACACAGAGCATTATTATCAATCAGAAGACACAGACGAACAAATAACTACAGTGTATGATGTTACAAATACAGAAGACCCATTTAATCCACAAAATTAATAGTTAACATAAAAACAAAATGATTAAAAACAATATCAAAACAATTGATTTTGATGAATACCAGCTAAGAGAATTACAAAATGCTATAACACTTGCCGAGGAGGTAAACGCCTTAGACTATAACGTGGAAATATTGCAAGGCGATAATAGCCAATCAGATTTCAATGTTATCATTGAAGGAAAATATCAAATAAGAAAGGCTAGTTATACGGGTCATGTAAGAGTTTCAGAATATCCCTATAGTTATAATTCAGAGCTATCAAGTTATACGAAAGCCGAGTTATATAGAAAATATAAACTTGATAACATGAAAGTATTGACTAAAAAGAAACTACAGCAAAGGCTTGACAATGTAGACATGGAACAAGCCGAGTTAAAGGCCGAGTCAATTAAAGTTATAGACAAAAAAGCCGAGTTTTTGGAAAGTGTAAAACATTTACCTATTGTTTACTCATATAAAGATTACGACAAGAAAGATGAGATAACAGGCGGTTCACTTGTAAAGAATGGTATAGAATTTGAGTTTAGTTTTTCTCAAGACGGGTATATCTCAAAAAAAGTTACTATTCATTATACTGTCAATCATAATTTAGATGATTTTCTAAAATTATCAGATAATAAGTATAATAACTAACATGAAAACATTAATTGTAAAAAGAGAAAAAGAATATACAAAGTTGAGACAATTCTATGCGTGGGTTGGCTTTATAACAATCATCGCAGGAGTTGCAACAGTAGTTTATAAATTATTATCATTAACTAATTAATTATATGACATGGATTATATTTGGAATCGTAGTATTTATTTTATTCGTTCTATGGATTATTGAATAGTAAAAAAAAAGTATTGCAATAGACAGCAAAGAGTGTTCTATTGGTGGTGACACTTGCACAGGTGTAAAAGAGGTATATAATGTACCTTATCTCAGAGATTATTTTGAGATTTATAACTAACAAATGGTGGTAATCCACTCACAAACAAAATGGGATTTAGCAATAGACAAGAAGGAAATTTTATTACGATATTAGGTGGTCGTTTCTGTATCCGTGTATCACAAGATACTCAAGGAGCAGTCACCAGAATTAACAAAGTAGGGAAGACTGTACATGAGATTTTTCACGACAGTTTCACCGGGAAACTTGTGGGAATTAAGATTCAAGACGGAGAATATGGAAAAAGTTGGATATTCTCTTTTAAAGACGGAGGAGAAGTTTATCATTTGCAGTTAAGTTATTCTAACAGTTTTGCAACAGCCTTACTCAAGATGTTACCAAATGTAGATTTAACTAAGGAGATAAAAGTATCACCGTCAACAAGAGAAGTTGACGGAAAGAATAAGTCATCATTATTCATTAATCAGGACGGACAAGCGTTAAAACATGCTTATACCCGGGATAATCCAAATGGCCTACCGGGGCTAGAACAAGTAACAGTGAAAGGGCAGTTGGTATGGGATGATACAAAACAATTGGAATTCCTACACAACATGGTAGCAACGACAATAATTCCAAAACTTGAAGGTGTAGAAGTGCCTCAAGCACCGGTTACATCTACTCAAAATAGTTCAGAAAAAGATTATGATAATTTTGGAAAGACACCGGAAGAAATCAATCCGGAAGATATACCTTTTTAATTGATTGATAGGTAAGGGTAGTATTACCCTTACTTAATCAGTTCGTTAGAACTGAGAGTGTTGGAAACTTAACCTAATTTTAACACATAATTGGAAAGTTGTCCACATATCCACAGGTTTATGCACATTTCAGTATAGAGCATTTTGTAAGATAATAGTTTCATGGACAAACATACTACACAAACATTTTCATATTCACAACCGAAAAACTGTAGCGACCAAAGGGGCGTAGTATCTCCTGTCCATCGCTACAGTTTTTTTGTTGGGAATATAATACTACAAATTGTATGGTAAAAAAGAACGCATTATTTTTGGACCACTTTCATAGTCACGTTTATAGATACATTGACCAGACAGGTCAAGGAAGACCTCCAGTATCGTCAATTGAAAGACGGGATGATTTAAACTTGAACGGATATGAGGCTTATTTTACTCCGAATGGATTCTATGGTAACAATGCTAAAAAAGAAAATTGTGTTAGTTTGAACAGCTTTTTTGTGGACATTGATGGCCGAAAGAATTCAGATGAACTCGAAGAAATAAAAAAGAAACTTGAGCCTACCTTTATACTTGAAACAAAGAACGGATACCATTTATATTGGTTACTTGATGAGCCGATTGTGAAAGAGGATTTAACTATTGATGAATGGAATTCCACTTGTTCACGATGGGAAAAGATTGAACAGTCTCTAGTTGTATATTTAAAAGCTGACCCTGTAGTGAAAGATATTCCTAGAATACTAAGACAACCGGACTCATGGTACTGGAAGAAGAGTGGATTATCTTATATTGATGGAACGGATGGTGCTTTTAAGATAAAAGGAATACATAAGAATGTAGCGAAAAATTACTCAATGGATCAAGTTGAAGAGACTTTTCCGATACAAGAAGTAGTTGTTACTGTTATTGACAAGGCACAGTCAGACCATTTAAAAAAGTATGCTCAGGATGAAAAGAAAGACTTTTTTTTACGGGTAAACAAACAATTTCCTATTGACGAAAGAGATAGTTTTAATGCTTTGATATCTGGAAAAGAAGGTACTGTATTACCAGGCTCAAGAAATCAAGCACTAGTCATTACATCATCACTTATGAAACAGGCCGGATGGAAGAAGGATAAGGCAATTAATCATATTAATGACGTGGGGTGGCATGGCATGGAGAAAGAACCTGGTGGAGTGCAGGAAATAATAAATACAATTAACAGTGCTTATTCTAATAATTATACCTACTCGTACAAGAATGAGATCATCGCTCACAACATAACTACAGAGGAGTCTCAAGAAATACAAAATGCCTATACAGCAGTGGCAAAACAAAAGAAGGATAATGACAAGGTTAGATTTACTAACTATGAACAGGAACTACTTAATAGATATCCATATATAAAAAAGAATGAGATAGGTATTGTTTTTAACTACTCAAATGGTGTATATAAAATGGTGAGTGACTTAGAAATTTCCGATTTAATTCTTACTAGTCTTTATGATGACATGTTATGGGGATACAGGACCAAGAGAAATGTCGCAGACAAAGTGGCGTGTCTTTTATCTATCATCCCTCCACTTGTAATTACAAATGATGGTGGTTTTATTATGAACTTAAAGAATGGTCTTTTGAATATATACACAAGAGAGTTGCGACCACATAATCCAGATTTTGTGTCTTTGATTCAATCTCCTGTTGAGTATGACTCGGAAGCCAAGTGTCCGATATGGGAAAGTTGTATGGAAGCCTGGACAGAAGGCATTGAAAAAGAAGAGAAGAGCAGATTACTGCAACAGTTTTGTGGTTACTGTCTATCATCATCTATGCAATATGACAAGGCATTATTCCTTGTTGGAGATGGTGGAAATGGCAAGAGTACTTTTATTGATACAGTTGCCATGGTTGTTGGGCCAGATTCAACATCACATATTGACTTAGAGGGATTGTATGGTCAATACGGAATGAAGGGGCTTATTGGAAAAAGATTGAATATTATTGAAGAGGTTCATGGAAATTACTATCAATCAAACAAACTGAAAAAACTTATATCCGGAGAGCAGGTGACTATAGACATTAAATACAAGGATCAATTCTCTTTTAGACCACAAGCAAAATTTGTGTTTGCTGTGAATATAATGCCCAGAGTGGATGATACATCGACAGCAACTGAACGCAGAATTTGTGCAATTCAGTTCAAAAATAACTTTCGAGACAATCCTAATACTGCCCTTCGGTCAAGTTTTGGAATGTTAGCAAAAGAACTGTCAGGTATTTTAAATTGGATGCTTCTAGGTGCTAAGGACTTATCAGACAACGGAGCTTTCGTAGTTACTCGAGAACAAGTAGCAATGCTTGCTGAGTACCGACAAGAAAATTCATCTGTCGAAGGATTTATTGCTGAGTGTGTAGAAGTAGATACGACTGCTGAGGTTGTGGGTAGAGATTTGTATGATGAGTACAAAACATACTGTCAGAAGGACGGTAGAAAGTTCAAAGGCAACATTGTCTTCACAAAAGAAATGAGAGCCTATGGGACTCGATACGGTTCATTCGGATATGAAGAGAGGTCGTCTGGTCATGGGGTATCAAGGTTCATTGGAATTAAAATTCAAAATGAATGGTCGAAAGAAAGGAAGGCAATAATTGAATTCCGAGACTTTTAAAATATATGACAATTTGCTCAAGATGCCACAATCCGTGCGAGAAGGTTAGAAATAAAAATGCTTCGAAAGCTGTGTGTATTAAGTGTAAGAAACAAAGGAGTAGGGATTTGGATATTATAAGAAGAACGATTAAAGAAATAAAAAATGGAAAAAGAACAACAAATTAAATTACTATGTGAGGGAATGGGATGGGTTGATTTAGGGAAACAAAAGAATCCATATATGATGTCTTTTATTCCGGATGAAAGTAGTACCATCCGGATGAATATATATTTCACCACAATGACTGTAACTGTTCAGAAGCGTAATAGATTTTGTGAGACATATAGGAATGTTGGTATGGAAGAGCTGGAGAATCTTTTAAAAGAAAACATTAATGATGAATAAAATACCTCCTTTATATAAATACCAAGCAGATGCAATACAAGATGACTTTAAAAAGAAAGGATTGTTTTTTGGCACAGGTGTAGGAAAAACCAGACTTGGCTTAGAGTTAGCCGAAGGTAGCACTTTGGTTATTTGTTTGAAGCAGGGTCGGGATGATTTGACTTGGGAAAGAAATGCTAAGGAATTCGATATTGTCGTAAATATGAAAGTAATTAGTAAAGAAGATATGCGAAGAGATTGGGACTTACTACCAGAATTCGATACGGTTATTATAGATGAGTGTCATAAAGTTTTTGGTGTTACAGCCGACACTGTACAACGAAATTATATTCAAATTCCAAAAACTTCTCAAATTTTTCAAGCAGTATATTCCTATCTTAAAAAGCATCCACCAAAAAGATTGTATTTATGTTCAGCTACTCCAGTTTCAAAACCGATGAATCTCTGGGCCATTGCACAACTCTTTGGAGTAAATTGGAATTTTTTTGATTTTAGAAATAAATATTATTTAAAAATAAAAAATTTTTGGATAGTTAAAAAAGACGACAAACTAAAAGATGATATGGCTCGGTTGGTCAAACATTTTGGTTATGTCGGTTCACTTAATGATTTCTTTGATGTTCCGGAACAGACCCATAAAACCGTTGAGATAGAACTGAGTGAAGAGCAGAGGGTTGCACTAAAACGACTATCGACTCAAGAAGCTGACCCCCGTGTACGAAGTGCAAGGATGCGAACAATTGAAAACGGATTGTTGTATGGAAAGAAAGTAGAGTCAAAAGGGAAAGTTGATATAATGACTAATCAAACTATACTCTATAAGTCTTATAAAATTGATTACATCCTCGAGCGAGCACTTGAGTTTCCAAAACTCCTCATCTTCGCAAACTATACTGCTCAAATAAATCAAATCGCAAAAGAACTTAGAGAAGAAGGATACACTGTCTCTACACTCACAGGAGCTACTAAGGACCGTACATTTATAAAGACTGTTGATGTTTCCGATAAACCCCACATCATTATCGCTCAATCATCTATATCAGCTGGGTACGAGTTACCCTCATTCCCTTGTGTAATCTATGCTTCGAAGTCTTGGCAGTTCGTTGACTACGAACAGTCACTTGGTCGAGTGCTTCGGTCTAACCATTTGAAAAAGAATTTATATATTCATTTGGTAGTTAAAGGAATGGATTTAAATTGTCACAAAGTGGTTATGTCCGGGGCAGATTTTCAAGAAATGCTACAACTTGACACAGGTGTAGACACAGGAATATAATAATTAATAATTAATAATAAATTATGAAAATAAAACACAAACAAAAAGTAAAGAAGGCTCGCAAGATGCTAAGTAAGAATGAGAAGAGAATGAAGGTCGGAATATTTCAATCAAAGCAATGGACGACATGGAAGGAAGGAATTAAAAATCATATTAATAACAAAATCAAAAAAAATGGAAGAAACAAAAAATAAACCCTTATTCTCAGTTGTGCTCATTGCACGCAATGAAGCTAAAACTCTTCCACATGCGATTGAGTCTCTTAAAGAATTTATGGCTCGAGGTGGAGATGTGAATGTGCTTGATACTGGTTCAACCGACAACACTGTTGAAGTAGCTAAGTCGCTAGGATGTCGAGTAAAAGAAGTTGGAGAAATTTTTAAACATACAATCACTGAAGAACAAGCGAAGGAAATCAATGACAGATTTGTTGTGGAAAATGAGATGCCGGTCCTTCGAGTTGGTGAAGTTTATTTTGATTTTGCTTCAGCTCGAAATGAAGCGAACAGTATGTCTGACTGCGATATGGTTTGTACTATGGACTGTGATGAAGTAATTACTCGAATGAATATTGATGTAATCGACCAGTACATACGAGAAGGATTTAATCAGTTCGAATATAACTTTGTTTTTTCTCACACTCCGGATGGAGGAGAACTTGTGAAGTTTATTCAAAGCAAATTCTATAGCCGAACTGCTTGTAATTGGGTTGGAATTATTCATGAGATGGTTACTAATTTAAATCCAAATAATCCAAGTAGAATAAAGTCGCTACAAGAACCTGAATTTAAGTTAGAGCACTACCAGAATGAAAAAACAAATCGAACAGGTTATTTACGAGGTTTAGCAATTGATTGTTTTAACCATCAAGAAAAAGATAGAAATTCTCATTACTTCGCCAGAGAGCTTTGGTGGACTGGAAGACCTTGGTCAGCGGCTAAGGAATTTAAGCGACATATTGAGATGAATAAGTGGCCAGCGGAGAGGGCGGAGTCAATGCTTTTCTTAGCTGATATTTATGGAGCCATGGAAAAACCAGAAGAACAATTAGCATGGTGTCACCGAGCACTTGATACTGAGCCAAATAGACGAGAGCCTCTTCTAAAATTAGCTCAAATCTATCAAAGGCGTAATCAAGCCACTCCAGCGAATTACTATGCTACAGCCGCCTTGGAGCTTCCTTGGTACCCATTCTACGGAGCAAATGTAGCCTTCTACACTAATGAACCACACCAAATTCTATATTGGGCGAAATCATGGCTTGGAGATATGGAGGGTGCACGAAAACATCTTTTGAAGTGTCTTGAGTATCAAAGAGAGAATCCTGAGTACTTAGCGGCCACTGGATTTTTCTTTGGCTACCAGTCTCCAGAGATTGCTGGATGGTTCTCATATCCTGAACAATTGTTCTTATATGAAAAAGGTAAGATGATGGAGAGTGCTATCGAGTGTGGAAGTTGGAAAGGAAAATCAACTCACGCACTACTTTCATCCGGATGTCCAAATGTCACAGCAATAGACCACTGGAAAGGCTCAACCTTTGAGCCGGAAGCTCATATAGAAGCACAAAGCGGTTCAGTGTTTGAGACATTTAAGAAAAATGTTGGACACTTTAAAAATCTTACAATTATCAACGATGATATAAATAATGTAGTCGATTCAATACCAGACCATTCTGTTGATATGGTATTCATCGATGCCGGACACACTTATGAAGAAGTTAAAAACGACATCAAAAAATGGAAGGGTAAAGCCCGAATCCTCCTTTGCGGACATGATTATTGCTCAGGTTGGCCTGGAGTTATACAAGCCGTGGACGAAGAACTCGGTGGACCGGATGGAGTTGCTGATACGGTCTGGTACAAATGGATCAATAAACCAAAGGTATCTGTCTGTATACCCACACTTGGTCGACCCGAAAAACTTCACCGCCTTCTTGAATCAATTAAGGATAATGCTGAATACGACAACTACGAAGTAGTGGTCAAGGCTGATGAGTTTCCTCCAAACAATGTTGGTGCTCCAACTGTTTTCAAGCGATGTGTTGATGAGTCAACTGGTGAACTCGTATTATTCCTTGGAAATGATGTGGTTCCACAAAAGGGATTTATGAGAGAAGCTGTTTGGGAGATGATTAGAAAGTTTCCTGAACTTGATGGAATGATAGGATTAAACGATAATTATTGGAGAGAAGAACACGTTGCTCCACATTTCCTTATTTCAAAGAAGTTACTTCCTGCCTTAGATGGTGAATTCTTTCACACAGGTTACTACCACACTGGTTGTGATAATGAATTACGGGCTAGGGTGGAGCAACTTGGAAAGTATGCTTTTGGTCGGAAGGCAGTTATATTCCATGACCATCCGATGATGGCTGGGTCAAAAGCTGAAATGGACCATATTTATGCTCAGGCTTATGGTGGGCCTAGGCACGACCATGACGATATTCTGTATGCTGAGCGAGCAGAGAAGTATGGGTTTAAAGATAGAAAATGGGTTTAAAATCATGATACCGAAAAAAATTATAACAATCTGGCTTTCAGAGAATGAAACTCCAGAGATTGTAGAAAAATGTAATAAATCAAAAAATCTATTCTGTAAAAAAAATGGATATGAACATATTTACATTACTCTCGATAATGTCTATCGAGGCTCTGAGTATGTGAACAAATGTATCGAAATTAAAGAATGGGTTAGAGCGGTAGACTACCTAAGACTACATTACTTAAATGAACTTGGTGGTATATATCTCGATGCTGATGCTGAGATTATTGGAAACTTTGACGATATTCTATATTTTAGAATGTTCGTATTTACTGAAGAAAGTGGATATATCAACAATGGTTATATTGGTTCAGAAGCTAATCATCCATTCCTAAAATATCTACTTAATACAATGGAACACAGTTTTAGATTTCACCAAAATCTTTTCTGGCCCGGGATGCAATTCTTTTCAGAGTCCTACTACATTGCAGACCGAGGAGGATTGGGGATGTACATATATCCAGAAACTGTTCGAAAAAACTTAATTACTCACCACGAAATGAAATCGTGGGTAACATAAAAAATATGATTATAGAAATGAATCCACAAAAGAAGGAGGCGAAGTGGCAAACGATATGGAATCACTATCTTAGAGAAAAAAGAAAGGAAGGTAAGATGTACGGTTACTATGAGTTGAAACAGACTATAAAAAACACATTTACTTTTAGTAAAATTGAGATTCATCAATACGATGGACTTCAGACCACAGAGAAGGAAGGTTTAGTTTGGAAATGGTCCGATGATGACCGTAGAGAAAAACCAATCGATTGTGCATCATTACCGCCATTACCGTCATATTTAGTGATTAAGTTCCCAGAGGCTTACTACATGATTCGAATTTCAGATGTGGTGAAGTTAAGGGAAAGCGGTAAGCTCGGGATTACTATAGAGGAAGCTAGTATTATTGCAGAACAGATTCTAGTTCTTGGCTAGTTGACATCGGCACAGACACAGGAGTATACTCATATTATTATTAAATAACAAAATTATGACAATTAAAAAAGAAAAGATGGAACGATTGAATTCATATGTTCCAAAAGAACAAAAAAAATTCATCAAAGAATTAGCTAAAAAATTAGGTAAAGGTGAGGGTGAGGTGACTCGAAATATTATTAATTATTACATAAATAAACCCAAATGAAATACTACGATGAATATGCAGTTCTTGATGCACACATCAAAGAATTAGAAAATAAGAAAGATGAACTCCGAGGACTTATCTTAAAAGATATGTCTGAGTCTGGAGAAGAGTCTATTGAAACAGCCGTTGGTAAGTTCTCCGTTACAAAACTAAAAACTTGGACATACACTGAAAAAGTTATTGAGTTGAATGAAAAATGGAAAGCTCTAAAGGCTAAGGAAGAATCAACTGGTGATGCAACCTATGTAGAGAAGGAATCTCTACGATTTACTCAAATTAAATTATAATAAATATCATGTCTAAAAATACTACAAAAAAAGAAGTTAAGGTAAAAACTCCAAAGTTCAAACTTATTACTTACACAGTTAAAGCAGTCATTCCAACAGGAATGTATGCCAATATCCAACCTGAGATTACTGTGGAGGCATCGAGTATTGAGGTTGCTGAGAGGGCTGTGATGCCACACATTGAGTCTTTGTTCGCAAAATACCGTGAAGGTGGCGTACAACCTGTCGTAGCTCGTAACGTGGCTCCTGTGGTACCAGTAGTCCCAGTAGTCCCAGTAGTACCAGTAGTACCAGTAGTACCAGTAGTACCAGTAGTACCAGTAGTACCAGTAGTACCATCCATAGTAATGAGCCTTCCTTTCACACGGGCTAATTCAGCTATTCAGTCTTGTATGAGTTTGGAAGCCTTACATCTTGTTGAAGACCAGATTCAAAAATCTACAAAATTAATTGACGGTGAGAAACAAAATCTTGCTGTATCGATTCTAAAGAGAAGAAAAGAATGGACAAACTAATTTTACCAAAACCTCATCTTTCCTGGTCGGCAATCAATTGTTGGATGTCGAATCCTGAAAGATTCCGAAGAGAATATTTTGAAAACTCGGACAAGTTGGATACAAAATACCTTAGATTTGGAAAGGGTATTGCGAAGATGATTGAGGATGGACAACACAAAGAACTCCTTCCTGACCTAGTTGTTTACAATAAACCGGAGTTCGAAATTAGATGTACAGTAATGGGAGTTCCCATGTTAGCTTATTTAGATAGTTACGATTCAGTGAATAATGTCTTCCGAGAGTATAAAACTGGAAAACATCCTTGGACTCAATCAAAAGTTCAAAAACACGACCAGTTGACTCTTTACGCTACAATGCTAAAACAACTCACTGGTAAAATGCCTGAGTACTGTGATCTTGATTGGATTGAGACAAAGGATGGAGTATCTGAAGTTGAAGATTTTTGGAGAACAAATGAGAAGACAATAAATGTTACAGGTAGGGTTGTTTCTTTTCACCGGGAGTTCGATGAACGAGAAGTTGATAGGATGGAATCTTTGATTCAAAAAGCGGCAGAAGAAATTAGTGATGCTTACCAGGAGTTTATAAAAGAAATATAAAAAAACAATGGAGAAAGTCATTAAAGTCCTATACTCCCCCCCAACTGTCCATTTACCAGAGATTATTATCTAAGTAGTTCTTTAACAGAGTATTGGAGAACTGTCTTGGGTGGTGGTGAATAAAAGTGTTTACACCGAATAGCCACTATCCCAGTCATTTCTTCAAGAGGTAAGTGGATAGTTGGGGGAGAGGAAACAGGAAATGACCTAAAGAAGTCGCCTTACAGCCAGTACGAGCTTCCCCAACTGTCCATTTACCAGAGATTATTATCTAACTAAACAATATGAAACTAAGACAAATACACAACTTTCTAAAAACCATCGTAGTCTCACTTGTAGTCAAAAGAGACGGAATGATTAAAGACAAACTACCAAAAACATCTATTGAATACACAAAAGGTCAGTTATACGAGGCACAGTATATCTTAGATATTTTTGAGAAGGTACTTTATGAGAACGAGAGACTTGTAACAGATAACTAACTAAAAACATATGACAAGAGAAGTACGAGTAGGAACATTTAAAGGATTGCCGAAACAATGGAGTTATGGTTTTTCTTGGACATTTGACAATTTACGAGGGGAAGGAAAAGTAATAAATGTATGGCTTTTCAAATTGATAAAACTACCAGAGAGAGGTGAACGAATGCAAAGGAAAGTACATTATAACGGTTTTAGTTTATCATTCGGTTATTTAATAAGATTTTATATCAACTAAAAACATATGACAAAATTTAAAGTAAACGACAAGGTAACAGTGAAAGCAGGATGTAAGGATATGTGTGGAGCTTTACAAGACACAGTGTTCGACTACCTCATAATCACTTATGCTGATGGTTATTACTCCTATACCGCCTATAGTGGAGGTAAGCCAGTAGATAGTTGTAGTATGTGCTACAAAGACGACCACCTCGAACTCTACATAGCCCCAGCAATAACATGGGACACTCTGAAATGGAAAGAGGGACTTAGGGGAAATAACGTTTAAAAAGATAGACGATTGTTTGAAATATGCAGGTAGAATAAATTACAACAAAGCTCTAGACGACCTAAAACCTATTATCACTAACATACTAAAGTATAGATTATGCAAGCAGGAACATTAAAAAATTGCCCAGATTGTAGAGAAATAGTGTGTGAATGTCCTAGAATAATTGGTAAACTAACAAAAAAACATATGACAAAATTTAAAGTAGGAGACAAAGTAAAAGTGAAAGAGAATTTTTGGGAGATAAAGAATAGTGTTCATGCTAATGATAGTATGAAAAAACTAGCAGGAAGAACACTGGAAGTGGAATCTGTGCATAGTACTGGAAAGGTCTATACAAAACAAGACGATTCAAATGACGATACATACTGGGCTTGGCACAAAAACTGGATAGAACCCTACAACCCCACAATCACTTGGGACACTCTGAAATGGAAAGATGTGGTGGTTGATGAAGATGATGATGAGCAAATGGTGTTAGGGGTGTTAAATGATTCAGTGCTTTTATCAGGATGTGATGATTTTAATATTGCTGGTTCTTGGTATCACAAAGAAGAACTACAAGAAAGGGGCTTCACCATCAAACAAGCTTCAGTAGATAAACTCGAACTAACACTCGAACAAGTTGCTGAGAAGTTTGGGATTGAGGTGGGTAATTTAAAGATAAAGAATAAAGATATATGAAAGACTACATCCAAAGAAAAGTTGCGGAGTTCAAAGAGATACAAAAAGAATCTTTTATGACCGCCACAGCAAAACCGCTCTTACTTCAACCCGAGGCTGTTGTCTGGTATGAAGAAATCCTTATTGAAACAATCACACAAACCCTAGCAGAAGAAAGGGAGAGGGTGAGGGAATATCTAAACCACTATAAAACTAAATCATACTGTTGTAGTCAAACAGTAGATGATATTTATACCAAATACACTAAAGTAATGAACGACTCAAAACCATTCAAACACGGAGAAGAAGGCACACACAATGTCTGCAACAAGCACAACATAGGAGGCAAGTCTGTTTGCTGTGAATGTTCTGGCAAAGATGATTGTGGAGATGAACCTATGAAACCATCAGAAATATTCGAAGGAGAAAACAGTAGTTTAAAAAAGACCTTTGACGAAGCTGTAGCTCGTGAGCAATCCCACATAGACCAAGGGTCTATATTAGACCTGTCTGGCGGTGGCTCTGGCTACGGCACGTGTGGTAATTGCGGAGGGGTTGTCGATGACGGTCATGCACCTCAAGGTAAACGTAAGTGCCGATATGGTGCTTGGAACTGTAGAGATTAATTAACAGATAAAGAATAAAGATATGAAAAAATACACAATTTTTTACCACGAAAACGGAGCCTACTACCAAATTTATGTTCAGAATGGTAAGTATTGGCTTGGTGGTCCAAGGGTGGAATGGGTTTTGTTTTATAAAAAAGCTGAAGCTGAAAAGGTGTTAAAAGATATAGAAAAACAGAACTCTCCACACTTTGAGAGGGGTTCTTTGAAAGTAGAGAGGTGCTGGTTACAACCCTTTTAAAGATATATGAACTACACAGAAAAGAGATTAGAGGATAAAGATTGGAAAGCTGAAAGCTATAAAAAATGGAGAGCCACCGATTTAGTTAAATCATGTAAACCGTGGGAAGGTGCAGTGCATCAGTATTTTGTAAATGAAATAATTGAACCACTTCTCCAACAAACCCTAGCAGAAGAAAGGGAGAGGGTTGTAATGGAGATAAGGAAAAGGATGCCAAGCCACGATGCAGTCATGGAGTACCTCTCCTCCCTAGACAAACCATTAACAGATAAATATATGAATAAAAAATATAAATTAGTAAGCAATAACTGTGTAAATAGTAATTGGAAAGCTAGATTTTTAGCCGAGGAAAATGAAGAGTATTGTCAATGTAGTTTTGGTGAATGTAAGGTTAAAGTAGCAATAGAGCACAATGGTCACCCTAGTCATGTGTATGTTCTCACGGAGAAAGAACTCTCCTCCCTAGACAAACCATTAACAGATAAAGAATAAAGATATATGGAAACACACTTATCTCACCCCGATTTTGATGACCTAAAGAAGCGTGTTGAAGCTCTTGAAAAAAAAAGGAGTTGCACTCCACACAATCTTATGGAAAAAATAGACATAGAAAAACTAGGAGTAACTATATTTGAGTATAAAGATGGTACACCATATTCAAGTACAACTTCTCCGATACTTGCTAGTAGACAACTTGCTGAAAAAGCGAATGAGATTATAGAATACATCTCCTCCCTAGACAACCCATTAACAGATAAATAAAGATATATGGAAAACATAAAAGCAATGTTAAGTAGCGAAGATATGACTTGGGAAACTCCTCAGGACTTCTTTGATACCCTTCACAAAGAGTTTAACTTTACGCTTGACCCTTGTGCGACTCCTGAAACAGCGAAGTG
>Ga0163148_10004444_pt1 | contig 14674 bp, 10 predicted proteins | sample OliLakLV19MP7P2_FD_148606 | JGI IMG/M metagenome (GOLD analysis project Ga0163148, IMG submission 148606) | Freshwater microbial mat bacterial communities from Lake Vanda, McMurdo Dry Valleys, Antarctica- Oligotrophic Lake LV.19.MP7.P2 | ecosystem: Environmental > Aquatic > Freshwater > Lake >...
GTCCAATTCCACCTAAGCCCACTCCAGAAATCTTTCCGTGGCACACACTGTGTATCGACCTGGTCGGTCCGCACAAATTCGGAGACGAAAAGAAGCCCGAAACACACATTGAACTTCATTGTATGATGACAATGGTAGATCCAGCAACAGGATTCTTCAAAATAGTCGAGATCGGTCAAAAGACCGCCGATGTAATAGCCAACTAGTTGGAAATCCACTGGCTTACCCAATGTCCATGGCCTACAGAAATGACTATGGACAAGGGAAGAGAATTTGCCTGAGAAGTCAGCGAAACTCTCCAAAACGAATGTGGTGTTAAACGGAAGATTATTACCAGTTGTAATCCACAATCGAACTCCATGATTGAAAGATGTCACAAGACACTTCACAACATGATTCGTAGTGCACAAATCAAGGACAAAAGAGACCTAGATTCTCTTCTTGGTTTCAAAGGCGTTCTGGCGGCATGTCGGAAAGCTATGAATTCAACAGTGCACACCACTGCACGTGCAACGCCTACACAGTTAGTGTTTGGCCGAGACGCAATGTTGACTTTCCAAGCAGATTGGCAATTCATTTGAGAACGAAAGCAGAGGGTTATCATTCAGAACAATAAGCGTGAGAACGCTAAACGAAAGCCACATGCGCACAATGCAGGCGATGTGGTAGTAGTCAAAGCTGGCAAAGGACACAAGCATGGCTCAAATCCATACTTGGATCCCATGAGGATCACACAAGTGTATGACAACGGCACTGTCAAGCTCGTCAAGGTCGCCGACAACAACGGCGGAGCGGTCTCTCAGACCTGGAACATCCGGAACATTGAACCGCGCATGGCCTGATCACCCATGTGTTGCTGTCTCGTAGCGTCGCAAGACTGCGACCACGTGATTTAAAAGCTCTAGAGCGGCTGTAAGTCTTAAGTTCCAAGCCTTCTACACGCATGTCTCGCTTCACCTATTGACCGTTGTCATGGGGGAGAATGCAATACCCTAATTTTCCTACAATTGGCTATGCATGGAGTATCCTCATACGGGACTCACTGGGTCGTGAGTAAAGATGCGCTTCTTACAAAAGACACGCTTCTCAGCGCACGGGACTAGTCATGCTGCTAGCCCTATCATTTACAGCAGCAAAGAAGCTTGCTCAGAAGAGCAGCGAACCATCATCACCAGACGCTGGTACACATAATGTAACGGCTACATCTTTCGACCGTTGCATCCAGAACATGACTTTAGTTTTACCTCGATGATGTCGTGGTAAGCAAAGTCATAACAAACTGTGCAACAGTCATAACAAACTATGCAACTGGCACGCCGATTCTTCACGTAGAAGCATCGTTCAACTCAGCAGAGAGAGGACTACGCCAAGGGTCTCGAGCTGAACCTCTCTCAAATGTTACATTCATTTTAGCTTCATTTTAAAGCTTATAATTTTCTTTTACAAACAACTCAAAAGCCTGTAGCTTTTATCGTAGTGCAAAAACTGAAATTATGAAAATTGTATTTGACCGATTGTTGCGACATGGGAGATCATCCATAATGTTTGTGGGGGAGCAATGGAAACCTGTGCAGTGAAAATGAACAAAGTTGTCCATGTTTCTTAAAGTTTTTGTGCATCGTTGTGTTGTTCTCTGGCAGACTTTGTCACCTGTGAAACACAGAATATGAAAAAGATGCATGCAGCAGACGGTTGGGGCTCCTGAAAGTCTTTTGCTTGGTCTTGTTCATCTTTTGTTGTCGCATGTTACAAAATCTGGCACTGGCAGAATGGGGTGTCCCAAATCAGTGCTACAGGAAAACCCATCACATAGCTATCACAAGGTTGGCAGAAAGGGAGAGTAATTTTTGCTGTGCGGGTTTAGGCAAGTTGAAAAGAACAAGCCACAAATGCATCAAAATGCAGTCAGATCCACACAAAAAATGTGTTTTGTTGAGGATCAACTTCCCAACCAATGCTGGGGTTTGAAAACTGCACCAGTTGGTTAGTTGCTAGGTTGGTGCAAACATTGACGTAACAAACATCATGTGAGTGGAACAAGCACCAACAGTTTTGAGTCAATGCATTGACACACAAATGTTCAGACTGCAAACAAAATTTGACCATGCAAACCAATTTTGCACAAATGACTCTCTCATCTGAATTGGAGTATCAGGATGCCATCAATGTATGAGTAGCCAATAGCAAATAGTAAACAATGATCAGATTCACAAGAGAAAATAAGGCTACTGCAGTGATGCACAACAGTGGGGCATGGTAAATTGAGGGATGAGGTTATGAGCTGCAATTGCACCTACTCCAGCAAGGGAGAATGCGCGTGAAGTAAATTGTAAAAAATACTGAAAATGCAAAGGGATGATAGGGAGTGGATCTCAATGCGATGACGTTGGTCAGCCAACAGCAATCCCTCTACTCCAAGTGCCTGAAGCTACCAAATCTACCTAGCTAGCTACTAGTTAGCTACTCCGAGTAGTGTTTCTACAGCAGATACTGGGAATCTAACCGTTGGTTTGACAAACGTACTACAACAATCAATTTTGATGGATCTGGGACAGACAACACTCGTCTCTCAACTTGAGCCACGCTTACGCCCGCCACCATCATTCTCAGCATTGATTGACAGCTCCTGGCAGCCACTGGGGTTGACAGGCATCCTTTTGATGTGTGGACGATGATTGGCAGCTCTCGATACCTTCAAGACGAGGAGACTTTTAAGCAAGAAGTGAGTGGTTTGGTCCTCTGATAGATCCAATAGTAGATAGGTCAAGGGTCTCAGCTCTGGAAGGTTGACACGCGATCTGCACCATGGCCTCTGATGCGGATCTCAATAACATGTGGAATGGGGCAACGCAGGACATAGCTGACATAGATCCTGGTAAGCTAGCTCATTCGTGCAATGAATGGTTCTTGGAGAGTTCTGTATCCTTGATGAATGACGTTCGCCAACTAAGATATTTGCAACTTCTGCATGTGTAGGTACCGAGAATTGGAAGATACAAGCTCTGCCTCTTGCTCGAGTGAAGAAGATCATGAAGAGCGAGGAGATAATTATGCAAGAGCTTGAGAAGGAACGTATTCGGAGCGAAAGAGCCGCAGGAGGAGTTGCTGAGGAGGCCCAGGACAGGCCCAATATCAAGTTCATGATATCGGGTGAAGCACCGATATTGATGAGCAAAGCTTGTGAGCTGCTGATAAAGGATCTATCCTTCCGGGCATGGCAACACACGGAACGAAATAGGCGACGAACCCTACAAAGACAGGACCTGCACGCGGCTGTTGGAGAGAGTGAAGTATATGACTTTCTCATTGATATAGTACCCCGTGTCCAAGCAGCACAAGGTCAAGCCACTGCGCCTGCTGCAGCAACAACAATGGATCCTGCAGGTCTGGCGATGATGCAGGGGGCCGTGCCTCAAGCGTTTCAGATGCCTCAAATGGCTGCTGCGATGAATCCAGCCGCTATGCAGCAGACTATGCAGCAGACAGCTCAAGTCATGGCAGCGGCACTTCCAGGGCCTGCTCCCCCAGCACAGCAACAACAGGCACCAGCGCCTGGTGGGATTGACCCTTCTGGAGCCAACCCTCAAGGTGGCATGATACAATTTGCTCACTCTACTTCCACAACAACTGATGCTCTGAACCATTTGGCGAATTGGGAACCAACCCAAGTATCGTTCCAACATCATGGTACACATGACGGATCAGAGGGTCATCAAACGAGCACTCCAAATCCCTTCCATGGAGGAGCTCTTCCGCCGCCACCGCACCAGCAACAACCTCAACAGCAGCAGCAGCAGCAACAACAACAACCTCAGCATCAGCATCAGCAACAACAGCAGCATGTTCAGCTACAGCTACATCCACCGAATCCCCAACAACAACAATGGATGGACCCGGCCAATATCGCTGGGATGGGGACTGCTCCTTCGGCTCAGCAGACTCCAGGGGCATGAGAGTGTTGTACATTCTCGCGACGATGATGATATTGATGATGTTTGCATTCACCAGGCCGCTGCAACCAAGACATAGTCATAGAGTTGACCTGTGTTGGTCTTGCGGCGACAACTAGGCAGTGTGGGGATCTCAACTACGAAACAAGACAAGACTGATAGATGCCGCTCTCCTCATGTTTAAGAATCCTACGCTTGGATTCTCGTGCTATGATATATGTTGAGCGTCTGGGATAGACTATGACTTACTTACTTACTGCTAACAATATAACTTATTTACATTGCTAAAGAACTATCTTTGATGAAGGTAACAGTATGAACTATTCGAACACTCGTGTACTCGACCAAGATAGCGGCCATGCAAAACCTGTAACAAAAAACGCATGGTCAACGCTTATTTTCTTGATCCCTCAGGTCACTCGTAATAGAGACAGACAATGCTTTCAAGCAGTGTGCGCATGGAATGAGATATGAATGATGGGTGAAGCACATTGCTTTTATGGTGGTGAATGGGTGGGTACTCGAACGAGACCTTGTTGACGCTCCAATTAGACGATAACGCATCGACCAAGAGGACGGGGCTGGCTTGAAAGCAGCAGCGACACTGTAGTGACGAGTCATGGAGACAGCCTCGAAAGACTTGGAGATCTGCCCCGCTTGGTGAGCTCTTGAGGCGTCAGCCGTGTGGCATTAACATGGTAACAGAAACCGCGGCCATGGCAAATTCCCACCGCGGCAGTTGGTTCAACTACCGCCGAGTTTATGGACGACGGGTGCCAGGTACTGTACGGGCTATCTTAGATTAAAAAATTCCATCAGCGCATCAGCTGCATTTCGAGCGCTAATTTCTTGCGCGTCCCCGTTGTCCGCCAGAATCTCATGCGGGCTCTTGTTGTTCTGGCCGAAGGAAGGAGACCTAGACGAGTTATTGCTTGTGGTGTTTCTTCCTCGCGGCGGCTCATTGTCGCCGCGCGGATAATTGCGAACAGATTGGCTAAAATGTTGTCCTTCTCGGGGTTGATCATACTATAACGAAAACAAGAAATTGGCATTCAGAGTGGGTATGGTTAGAATACATGAGCGCGTTTTGCTATATCAACAGGAACCAACTCTTTCTTACCTTTCTTTGAAGCATCTTTTGGATATCCTGGTCTTTTCTCACAACTTGCTCGATTAGACGGGCATTCTTTGTCTGTTCAATTTGTACTACTTCCTTCCAGTGGTCTCTGTCCTGTTCTAGCTCTGCATATTTCTCGTTCCATTCGCGCTCTCGCTCTTCCAGTGTTGTCTCTAGCTGTTGTCTTGATCTAGATTCTTGCTCCAATCTAGCTTCCAAATCACCATGAACTCTTTCAAGATCCGCCAATCGCCTGTTCTGACTCTCTATAATTCTGGCGTACGCTTTCAGCTCTTGCACCTCCTCTGTCACTAATCGTTCAAAGAGCGGAGTCGGTTGTGGCCCCCTCGACATGTGTTCCTCGTCCTCGGTCCTCCGTCTACTATTGTTGACGCCACCCGCTCCAGTATTATTGCCACTGTTCATCATGATTCCGTGTGCTCCATAATTCGTAGTAGCCGCAGAACCAGGGATCATGTGTTGCGGTTGTTGCATTTGCGACTGCCGATCGTCATGGTGCGGTTGCTGCTGCTGGGACGACATTTGCTGTCCATAGTGCATAGGCTGATTTCCCACTGGTATTGGACCACCATTATTGTCGCCTTCCGTGTTCATGATCATTCTTCCGCTAGCCGGAGGCATGATGGAGGGCACCTACCGCGACAACACGATGGACAGGGATGATGAGAGCTTGGATGCATAACACGAACGGAGAATGTCGGCGGGAAGAAAACAAATTGAGGAGAAAATGTTTCTTTCACCAGTCCTGTTGTCGGCCTGTGTGACAATAAGACTTCGGTCGCGCTACAAAGAGAGAAGAACTTTACCGCTGCTGTACTACCAAACCCTATAGCACTCGCAGACAATTAGAGCCTTCTTGTTGTAGCTATTAGCTAGTAGTAGCTATGTCGACGATTAGCTAGCTACGACGACGTAGCTGAATGAAATCCGTCCCATTTGGATCATTCATAAAGCTACTGTACCTACTTAGTTGGTAGCTACTTGCGGTACTACTAATAATGCCTCCCTGTTTCTCGTGCGAAGCTAAATGCGCCGGAATGGTCCTGTTTATCGTCGTCAGCAGTAATGATACCGGTAGATTGTACTTTCAAATTCACCTCGCTACGGTTGAATAGCGGTTTATTTTTAAGAATGGCCTTAATCCTATCCTTACCGCATCAAGCACGGCAGGCTCAACTAAATACAACACGTACTTCCTGCGGTAGCCAGAGTAGACTGCTAGCTACTGTAGTTTAGGGTACTACCGTTTCATCTGATCTTTACGGATAATTAATGTATGTGTATGGCTTCAGTGAGCACCGCTGAGCGGCGCTGACAGTCCCTTTATTTGGCATGGCCTTCTTCCATGCAGCTCGAAGTACTAGCTACTGCTAGTAGCTAGCTAGGGAAGCTAGCTAGGGAAGCTAGCTAGGCAAGCGAGCTAGCTAGTCTACTTAACTAGCTAGTATACAACAGTCCGAGTGGCAAGACAGCCTACTGGTACCGACCAAGCCAGTTTTCTACCACCAGCACCAGCACGTTACCTGTTACAATTGTACCGGCACTGTTGTTCGACAATACACTGTACCTTTGAATGCTTCTATTGAATCTCTTCAGGAGTTATGCCAGAGGGAACCCAAACAACATGATTGGCTTCTTTTTTACTTTGAAGTATTTGCATCCTAGTGAAAGTGCATCATTAGATACCGACAAACTGGCAATATCCCGGCCAAGATGAGGATGTGCCCAAGATCCAGATGCAATCAAATCCGGAAGACATGCAATAACTAGACAGCACACACACCCAAAAAAACAGATACTGGACGTAGTAGCGGCAAAGCAGTGCTCTGGATATTCTTCCGCTGCCAACGGCGCACTGCCAGCTACTAGTCTAGCTACCTAGAGACGGAGTGGTTCAGTTCATTTGGACTAGCCAGTCGTTACTACTACTACAGTACCAGTAGCACAGTAAGTAGCATGCATGCCACACACTGTACTGCTGGTACCTATAGACCTAGCTAGCTTCCACTTTGCTTGGACTTCGATTTCACAAATTGGTGAGAGGCACAGCTACTAGTAACAGCGAAAAGATAGAGGCGGATCCCCTTTACTACTACTAGCTATTGCTGTAGTTAGTAGTACTGTAGTAGTAGTAGTAGTAGTAGTCTAGTGCTAGCTAGTACATGTAGTAGTAGTACGCGTAGTAGCTTCAGAAGAGTACTAGCTACTAGCTAGCTACTACTGGAGTAGCACTTCGCAATAGCTTCGTCACCCATTGTTTGCTTCTCTATCTTGGCATGCCTGCTTTCTATTGCTTGCTAGCTTCAGTTGCTGCTACTCTCAGTACGTAGTAGTTGGAGTAGATACAATCTACAGTGTTTGTTCGTACCTGTTTTGGTTCCCGTCTCATTGCTGTGTTCTGCATTTTCATCTTCAAATTGTGAGATGAAATTTCATCAAATTGAAAATTCTCAAAGGCTTTTAGCGTAGAAAGCAATAATCGAATTTCTTCTTCAGGTACCGGGTAACTCATTGTATCGCTTTAAAATAAATTTTAGTTTTGTGTATCAGGTTGTTGCCGTCTTGGTGTTCATGGTAGCTACTTGCAGAAAGACATCTAGAATCTTCGTATTGGCCACTAGTTCAACTATCATTGCTAAGGTCGATCACCTCAAATTCCAGTTAATTTGGCTTTGCAATATAAGAACGCACACAGATGGTTTGTCACATGATTTTCATTACTTTTGCACGACAATGTTCCATTCTTCAATAGAGTGCTTCGTAACAATGCCATTTAGTGTGTACGGATCTTCCTCGACAAATTTCTTTGCGGCGTCCAAATCCGTGAAGATGAACAGGGCCCCGATAGGAACGTCCTCGCCTACCGGAAATGTAGGTCCAGCACTCAACAACAATCCATCTCCAACTGCTTTTTTGGCCATGTCGATGTGTCCTTCCCTGTGTGGTGCACGTTTCTCCAAGACATCTGGAATGTAATCATATCGCAGCAAGAATTGGTTTCCTGAGCCTCCTAATGCTGTGGTTGCTCGGAAGGATCGGGCTTGGGTGGTGGCAATCTTGTGGTAGTGATAGCAGCAAGGTCGCGCAGAGAGAAGGGGACGACAAATAAAGGCAACAGCAGACGTCGTCTGCAAAGCTAGTAGCCGAAGACCGAACATTCTTATAGTTTTAATCCTGGCTTGCCGCTTCTATGGCTAATTCCTAGCTAGCTAGCTACTATCGTCAGTGTCTGTTCTAATTTGTTGTACTACTGCTAGAGTAGTACTTACCATACTCACTCCACCGAACGAGAAAGATATTTAGATTTGCCGATCTGTTACGAGCAAAGTAGTGACTGGATCCAGTCACAAGACTGACAAGAAAAGTAACTCCAGTCTCAAGACTGGAGCCAGTCAATCTTAAGACCGACACCATATGTTTGCTCATTAGCTGACCCACACTTGCTCCATGAAATTAAGCAACTGATTAACTAGCTAACTAGCTGACTAGCTAACCAGAAAATTGGCTAGCTGGCTGACTGACCAAGCAACTGGTTCTCTGACCAACTGTCTCCCTGACTGACTGACTGACCAATTAGCTAACTGGCCAACTAGCCAACTAGCTAACTGTTTCATTGTTTGGTTGTTTGGTTGTTCAGTTGTTAAGTTGTTTGGTTGTTTGGTTGTTTAGTTGTTTGCTTGTTCAGCTGTTTGGTTTTTCAACCATTTGGTTGTTTGGCTGTTCAGTTGTTTGGTGGTTTGGTGGTTTAGTGGTTTAGTTGTTCAGTTGTTTGTTGTTCAGTTAGTTAGGTTGTTTGTTGTTTAGTTAGTTAGTTGTTTAGTTAGTTGTCAAGTCAGTTGTTTAGTTAGTTGTTCAGTTAGCAGTCGCAACTTTGTCTGCAGTCAGTCTTGAGACTGGCTGCCGTCAGTCTTGTGACTGGCTTGGTCACAACATTGGTGATGAGGGAGTGATGCCAGTCTCAAGACTGACCAAAGTCAGTCTCAAGACTGGACCCAGTCAAAACTTTGACACAAGCAGTCTTGTGACTGTGCCAATCTTAAAACTGCTCACAACAGATCCAGAACGCTATCACTGGATCGCACACTTACCCTAAATGTGTTTTTCTACAGCTTTTTCTACTGTACCTACTATTGCCCCCAACTAGTCAAGTGGGGTCTATCCAAATTTTAGTGACAAAAGTGACTCAAAAGTGACTCAAAAGTGACTAAAAATGGCATGGTTGTATGTCACATAAGGGTAGGTGCCCCTGTGAGGTGCCAGTGAGACAGTGCTCACATAAGAAAAGGTGCCAGTGAGACAAGTTCTCAAAATGTTGGGGGCCAGCCACATCAGTGGCATCCAGTTTTTATGAAACGTACTGTAGTATTTTTACCTACATTACTGTACTACTATAGCTTTTCAGCTTGCTGCTACATAGACCCTCAAATGCGGCTCATTTAAATCCCCTACTTCATGCAAAAGCAATGACATAGTTGAGTTACTGGGTTTAGGAAAAGATTCATCTGGATTGGACTATGAATGACGTGCTTGATGAGTTCTACTACAAAATGTAAAATGTTTATATGGGAGCATGTATCGGCTTATGTGAGTGTTTTTCTTCGTCCTTATTCTGGTGCTCTTGTTCCTTTGAATAATAGGGGCGCGTTATTGCACCATGCAGTAGACAGCCAACACTCGAAGTGGAAGCGACGATCAGCCTCGGGCACAATGAAGCTAGCCACAAATCATTCAAAATAATTAGCTTGTAGAACAAAAAGAAAAAGCTCAGCTCTGACGGATTAGCTATGTTTACGCTTATTATTTTCTATCTGTCGTTCCTTGGCCCGTAGTTTCCTAGCAAAGTCCTTGGCTTCTTCTGTAAAAGGCACATGTGGGTTGACTCCTCGGCGTTCATTGTTGACATGTTTGTCTTGAATGATGGCTCGTTGCAATCGAAAAAGCCAAAACATGCTTAGGAGCGTTTCTTTTTGTTGTTCGTTCTTCCATCCCAGACTTGTCGTGATTTGCCAGGCTGCAAAATAGATGGCTTCCACGGTGGACAGCATCCCGGGACCCGTGTTGTGCCATCTCCAATAATAACTCTTTTCGGGTGGATTGTCCAAGGAGACTTTTGGCAAGGATGCTATAAATGGATTCATACTTGGCCGACTCCATTTGCAATCGAGTACCACCAATCGTTTGATAGCATTATTCCCGTGGTTGGCACCATTATTGCTGGTGTTGAGGACGCTGGAAAGAGGAACGGAATCTTTACCAGGAAACAACAAATATGTCCCTTCTAATTGATTGTCTGCAATACTTGTTTTATAAACTGGAATTTCACCTTTCCCCAGATCAAATAGTTCCACTGTTGTTACTGGTGCTGGTGCTGATTGTGGTTCCGTCGTCAGTGGCAATGCCTGCTCTTGCGAGCCAACGCCATGCGCCGTTGTTGCGTGGCCCGTTGTGGAATCCTTTCTTGGATTGAAAATCGCTTGGACTTGCACACCCGTCGATGAAGCTCGTCGGTCATCCACCAAAATGTGCAAGTCAAACGGCAATGGATGCAAAAACTTATTGTCTCGAATCGCATCTGGCCAGTCTTCGTTGGGTACGAGCAACCGACAACAGACCGGGCAGTACAAGGATCGCGAGGACTCGCAACACACGACTCGCTGCCATGACTTGGGAGGGGGCGAACCAGCAGCAAGATATGCTTCCAGTGCTGCCTGCGCATATTGACTGGTAGCCACAGTCTCTGCGCACAAAGAAGAAGTTGTCGTGTCACTTCTATCATTTCCCTGGTGGTTGATGGATTCTTCTGCCCCTGTTGCACCATCATGGAGATTGTTGTCGGTAGATGTCAGCGCCAACTCTGCCTCTGCATCGTTGGTCTTTGACTTCCGCGCCATTTTCGAAAATGTGACAATCGCGATTGGGAAACGACTATTTCGTGGATGGACACTCGTTTCGCTCTAACTCCTCTACTAGACTACCCGTAGTACCTTGTAGCAACGACAGTACCAAGTGAAAGAGGCGAGCTTGATGGATAATTTTTCAAGACTGAGGGATTCGTAGTATTGTCGACCTTGCCAGAGCTTGTGACATGTGCTCTCAATTTTTTGTATTCAAGTCCACTCCGCTGTGTCGAATCGACTCGACTTCCATCCGGGTACAATTGTACTTGTAGCTAGCCATGCAGCAGCTGTTGCATCATTTATGTCTGCAATCAGTGAGTGCATGCATGCAAGGGTTATCGACCCGCAGGGTCCCCATCCATCAGGAGCAAGATGTCAACTACAATGGGGGCAAAAAATTTCGAAAAACTGGCATTTTATGATGACCGAGCATAGTTTGTATACAGCCATGTATGGTTTCAACTTCAAGGCGGACACTTAAGGAAGTAAAAGCATATGGCTATCAATGTGTTTTATGTTCAAAAAACGGCATTTAGGGTATAAACTGCCCCGCTCTGAGTACCGGTTTCCGGTCATTGCAGTTATCCGGTCATTGTGACCCTAACCTTATGTTCGTAAGCTGGCTTGGTACCGAACCAATTGACCTTACCTCATGTTCGTAAGCTGGCTTGGTGTCGAACCAATTGATCTTACATTAAAAGTATTTGCATCTTCTTTGCCGGTTGTTGTGTGGTTCACATTGACTTTTATCTGTGCTCCAGCAAGCTATGATGGTTCTGCACCATCGCAGGTGTCGGAATCTAATTTTCTATTTACATCGACTTGTGTCTGTGCTACAGTAAGCTAGGATAGTGTTGTACCATCACAGGTGTCGAAATGCAGCATCCTATTTTATTTGAACATTCTGTGTTTGTGTGTTGCTGTTTCTTTTTCTCCTGTTTGTTTTTGGTTTCATTTTGTCAAAAATGTATTTGCATATTCTGTCGGCCAGTTTGTTGCATGCATGTGTTGCTTCTGTTGCCCATTTCAGAACTTCGTTTGCTCTCCTTGTTGTTAAATTGCTTTTCTTCACGCTTCTTTCTATGTGTCTCACCCATCTTCATCTTTCATTCACCCTGATAAACTCGTTTCTTGATCCTTTGCACATTCCGATTCGTCGGATTCTTTCTTCGTTCATGTGTTCTCCCATGAAGTAGATTGCTGAATTCATGCCATCTTCATCTCCTAGTGTCGTTGCTCTGGACACAGCAGTGTAAAATAAGCCAAGTGCACTGGACTCGAATTTCCCTCCGTCTGGGTCGCACAAAAAAAGGAGGTGCAGCCTCACACATCGTGTCCCATATGCACCGGTACCATCCGGAAATAAAAAAATTAAAAGTCATTAAAAGGAAAATTTAAATCGTTAAACCAGCGCCACCAAATCACCCCATCTGGTGTGGAACCAACCAAGCTTACCAAGGGCTAGCGGCCCCACACATCGTGTCCCACATGCACCGGCACCATCCGGCATTAGAAAAATTGTGCGCTAAAAAAACCCCGCATGCTTGCGTGCTTTTGGGGACCCTGCGGGGCGCATTCCCAAATCTTTTCCAGGGGAATGCGACCAGGTCACGGCACCACTCATTCTGGTAACCGCCGGTCACATTGCTGGTTGTTTCCTGTTCAGTGAGTGCATCGAGTGGGTGATAGTTTTCTGTGGCGACGAGCAAGGACAGATTCATTGACTTCGAACGCACACGTTCTCAAAAGTTGAAAATCCGTCGGTGGGAAGTCACACTGCTGTTGGTTTTCCCGTGGGGGGTCTCACTCCACCCGGGAGATTAATGTATGGGAGAACGCCCAGCCGCTTCCCAACTGTTGAGGGCGAAGCTAAGTAGTTTTCAGTGCCAAAGCTACGTGGGAGCCCATTCAGAACGCTGATTGATGGGGCAAAGCTAACGAGAAAGAAGGGAAGAGTGCACAAAAATCCGAAAAATTCTGCGGGAACTGCCTGTAGACTAATGTGCGGGAAAAACAAAATTTGTGACAAAACACCTGCACGCAGGGGGGGCATGAAGCAAAAACATTTTAGCATCTATGAAACGTGTTTGTTAAATAATTGATATTGAAAACATTAAGTACCAAACCGTCACTGTTACGCTTTTTGTACTGAATGTTCTATAGTAAGCGCGCAGGGTTTACCAAACACATTCATCCCTCAAACTCCCTTTCTTAACGGTCTACTGTGAGACCGAACACCACTGGAGCTAGCTAGACTAGTCAACCCTTACTACTAAAAAATGAAGAGTAAGTCAACCATATCTCGTTAGAATGGCTTACGCTCCCTTATGGCATTTAAGCTAGCTAGACAATCACAAGAACCTAAATTAATCCATCAATATCAGCTTGATGGGAAAACTATATTGTATACGATAGAGATGCTCTGCGAGTAGTCCGTACCAAAATTATCAAATATTTACTTTCATTTTGGTACTCGGGTAACGAATGATGGATTGGAAAAAGCCAAATGTCTTATTTTTATCCTCGGAAATTATCTTTGGCGGTTCGTACCTTCCCAAAGGCATCGGCTTCGGAATCGGACGGAGCGACACCCACGTTGGTTCGAATTTCATCGCTCACGTCGCATCGTAGAAATGGATTGGTCTTTTTTTCGTCCCCCAAATTGGATGGAACGGTGGGTTCTCCACGGGCTCGTTTCTGTTGGATAAGCTGAAAACGCGCGACCAGATCGGGATTGTTGGGTTCGACCGACATGGCAAATTTGGCGTTGCTTTCGGTATATTCGTGGGCGCTGCAGTGTGCATGTTGTTGTTGTGGATGCCAAAATAGATGGAGTGAGTACCATGAAGTCCGTGGAGTTGATGATTGTCAAATATGTTTGTTTTCGTGTGACAAAAGACCAGAAAAACGTGAGACTCTCATATATATATATGTATATATATATATATATATATATATAAATGGATACATAAAATTGTCCTACATTGGATGATATATACGTACCAGTACACTGTTGTATCATCTGGCAACTCGCGCAATCCTTTCAAGGACGTCCAAAATTGATCGGGTGTTCCTTCAAACATGCGTCCACACCCCAAAGCAAACAAGGAATCGCCGACAAAGACGGATTTTTCCTGGGGAAAATAAAAGGCAATGTGTCCCTTGGTATGACCTCCCACATCCATGACGTGACACGAGGTGGAACCAAAGGCGACGGTATCCCCAGCTCCTACGGCATGATCAATGCCGGGAATTTTGGCTTTTTCCTGGACGGGGCCCACGACTTGGACACCCTTGGTCTTTAATTCTTCATTGGCGCCCGTGTGATCCCAATGACTGTACAGTAGTGGGAAGGGAGAAACATTGAAACATATATAATTTTGAGATATACAGTAGATGGCCAGAAGTGTGCACACACATTTCCTTCCAAGCCATCCAATGATTAGTATTTTATACAACACACAATTTTTTTCGTGTCACTAACTTACTGATGCGTATTGAGAATGTGGGTCAAGGTCCATCCACGTTTTTGCATTTCGTCTTGATAGGGTTTGGCTTCGGGTGTATCGACCACGGCGGTACTTTGGGTGGCCGGATCGTGAATCAACCAGCCATAATTGTCGCTGAGGCAAGGGACTCGCACAATGGTCAAGCCAGCCCCAACCGTGCAAGTATCGGAAGAAGATGAC
>Ga0163148_10004450_pt1 | contig 14657 bp, 8 predicted proteins | sample OliLakLV19MP7P2_FD_148606 | JGI IMG/M metagenome (GOLD analysis project Ga0163148, IMG submission 148606) | Freshwater microbial mat bacterial communities from Lake Vanda, McMurdo Dry Valleys, Antarctica- Oligotrophic Lake LV.19.MP7.P2 | ecosystem: Environmental > Aquatic > Freshwater > Lake >...
CAGCTGCATTCACCGCGGTTTTTGCCTCTTCGCCTTTGTCGCTTTCACCTAGTCCGCTTTCCGCTTGGTTCACCTCGGGCTCTGCTGGACCGTCGTCATCATCATCGGCATCGTCTTCGCCAGCACGTTTGATGCTTCTCCTATCGAATCTCGAAAAACCTTTCTTCTTCCGAGCTTCGCCTTTCAATACTTTCTGGATGGAATGACTGCCGCCCTTCAATATAAACTTACTCCTTCTATCTGCCTCCTCCAAGAGTTCGGCATCATCATCATCATCATCATCCTCGTCGTCGATGTCGTCGTCGTCGTCGACCTTTTCATTCGACGGATGATCACTCCCATTGGCAATCTTATCAATGTCGACTTCTGCAAAGGAACTGTTTCGATTCGGTAGCTGCCTACCTGACTCTGGACCATCTTCCATCTTGACCTCTTCGATTGTTTCTCTGTCACTGCTGTCGCTGATCGTTCGTTGCGGGCGTCTCGGGGGAACCCTTTGAACTTTGTGATCATCCTCTGCTGTGTCCTTGTGATCGCTGGCGCTCACAGCAGACTTTTGCGATTCTTCCATGACTGCAGTATTATTGACTTTTGTTGCTTTTTGTCCTACAGACGAGACATGTAAAATATCACCAGAGGCAGCAGCAGTATTATTGTCAGAGGTCGAATGTTCAGAACAAGCATCATCGTGGTCATGATTACTACTATCATCGTCCACACTGACAGCATTATCGCTGTCGTCGCGATTCCTGGCCGATGATGATGAACTGTGACTGTCTCTGGAACTGTTTCTACTACCGCGACGGGGCCTAGTTTTTTGAGGTGCTTTAAAGTGCATCTTCCGGCGATCAAGTCGAGTGATTCCGAGCTGTTGTTTGGCCGCTTTGGTTTTCCCGGACAAAATCTTGCCGATGGAGTAGCTGGCCCCCTTTACGGTGAATCGACTCCTTCGATCGCCGCTGTTGCCGTTGCCATTGCCGCCGTCAGCCCCGCCACCACTGCTGTCGCTACGGGTGTGACCCGCGCTACTACTCGTAATAGTAGTGATGGTACAACCTGTTGCATTTGTACCTACAGTAGTAGCGGTAGCTGCCGACCCTCTTGAGGCCCCAGATCGCACAGAGTCATCATCATCGGTCAGGAGACCACTACTAGTTCCACGGCCAAACAACAACTCACCTCGACCAGTCGTATTCTTGTATTGGTTCACGAACACTCCTATTTGACTCTCCGTAACATTCCAGGAAGGATTTCGTTTGTGGAAGGCTTCTAGGACTTGTGAAACGGAGGGGTTCAATATGTCCAGCTATACAGAGCGATGGCAGGTTCGAGTGAAGAGGGACAAAGACAACAACAAACAAGAGTGTGAGAATTGAACGACTGACAGACGGACAGACGTTGAAAGTATGACTCGAAAGGAGCGCGATGAAGGCTGGGAAAAGCGCCATGGTGATGCTCTTTTGAACTGCCAATTCAACCACTTGATCGCTGAACAGTGCCTCCCCTTTCTTGCACATGAATATGAGTGGCCAAGCGGTCGCTAGCTGGACTTACTTCGATGAGAACGTCGGCAACTTCGTCGCTAAGCTCGTCAGTGGTGGGATCGTAACGTGACGCTTCTGCCATAGTACACTGACTAGGACAATAGACTAGGATAGCTCAATCTAATGCAGCAGCTGACAAATGATTGTTTGCTATTGCAAGATCATCCAAACAATTGGCTTGCTCACTACTAAAAGCCACAGATAGACAGGTATTGTACGAGTGCAGAAGATTGCCTCGACTTGACTCGGATCTCTTCGATGACTTGCTTCGCGGTCTACTAGCTACTACTAGCTAGAGCTAGCTGGTACTCACTGGTAGCTACGGTATCACTCAATAAAAAAGCGCACTTTGCATGCGTTCAGTTGGACCAGAGGCTCTCCTCGAGGCGGACACAACAAGGGCATGCGCAGGCACCGCAACAAAACCTGGATCAAGGGTCGGTTCAAGGACAGACGAAGAGAAAGTCATTCCTCTATTTTCAGAGCTACATAAGAGACATTCTCAAGACATGAACATAAGTACACTACACATAAAGAGCACGTCACCTATTCACAGTTGCTACTTCGATTTACTCCGATTGGAGTTTAGGGGACTGACCAGGCCGGCGTTTTAGTCGAGTCAAGATTAATTGATTCATTCGTAAAGCTCTGAATTATTAAAGACCGAGCTCGAGCTACCCTACCAGGTACTGGTAGCCTGTCGCGCGCACCATGGTCGACCGGCAATTGACAATGGCCAAAAAGTCTCAAGGAGTTTCGATTTTACAAACCGTCGTGCCAATCTAACTTCTAGGTACTAGTACTACTGTAGTAAGTAGATTCAGGAAGAAAGTGACCGAGAAACCTTAGTAGACATACACACTGTCAGATTCTTTTGACGAAAATAGGGAAAGTACGAATTGCCATGGACGTCATAAACCGTGGCGCTGCTGCCATCAACGAAGGCATTGCCTACTTGAGAAGCAATGCCTGGTCGATCGCATTTTTGTTGTGTATGTGGTTCTATCTTCGACCGAAGCGTAAGTCCCTTCATCATTCATTCATGGTCGTTTGCTGGGTAGAGACATGGCGTGTCTTTTTTTCTTTCCAATCCGAATAAACCAAGTGCAAATCAATCATGAATGTGTTGCTGACGGACTTTGTCAAATCTCGTTTCCCATTTTCTTTCTTTCTTTCTCGCTGTAAAGTTGTCGAGGCCATGGAAAATGCCAAAACCAATCGAAATCCCCAACAAATAAAGGAATACGATAATGACCTTCGCCGCGTACGTCAACTCCAACAAATGCAGGCAGAACAAGAAGCCAAAGCCAAGGCGAAGCAACTGGCAGAAGAAAAGGCGGCTCGTATAGCGCAAGAAAAAAAAGCAGCCAAAGAAAAGAAAGACAAACAATTGACCAGCGGAAGCAATTCCACAACGACGAGCAAGAAAAATAATGACAATAACGCAAAACCGAGTCTGAATATCAACAACTTTTCAACGCCCTCCTACAGGTACGTCCATTCCATTTTCGTTCTCCTCTTTTTGTTTGGTTTGGTTGGCATACAGATGAAGAATTGTGCTCACCTTTTGGTTCCATTATTGCCTTTGTTTGTTTGTTTCCCGCAGACCTCAACGAAGGACGGCTCGACGCGGGTGAGGTCCATAGTCCCGATTTCGCACTTTAGAGCTGGCTTTTTGGTGTTTTGCAGATGGAACTCAGGCTGGAACTCCTTCTGCTGGACGACACTTGTCTATACATTGTGCGTCCAAAAAGCCGGCGACTGCAATTTCGGGGCGCCCACGAAATAGAAAGAGATGAAACTACAGACATGAAATGAAATGACATGGCATGGCATGCATCCGTTTTTTTCTTGGAATACCTCCTGTTTGGATCCCTATTCACACTGCGAGCTGAATGACGCAATGTTGGCTTTCCTTTTGAAATGTTTTTCTTTTCAATAGGAGCTCGTTGCTGAAAAAGCTTGCCATTCGCCAATGAATGGGTGGATTTCGATTCGGTATCATAAAACAAACTTTTAGAAAACAATTTACACAAGCTTCCAGTTGCCGTAAATGAAACGTGGAGACATGGGACTACTTTGGATTAGAACCATAGCATCAAATCTACCCGTCTCATGGCCCGTGGCGTATTTGTCGTCATTCAATTTGATCCAGAACCAAATGATGACTCGAGCATGCTTCTTAGTCATGCTCATTTATTTTAACTAGTGCTAGCTAGCTGGAACCTGAACTTTTCAATTGATTGGTTCTCTGGTCCGGGGCATGGCTGCTGCATCCGTCGCATGGCGTAGACTTGCGCTTCATTGACACCATCAAGTTAGCATTGCTCCCTTTTTCAAATACTTTAGCTTCATTCATTGTGCACTATCAAAGTTAGTACTACCGTATTGCTGAGACTTCATACAAACATATTTCCTATAGCCCATTTATTTGAATATTTATGAATGAATCTAAATTCATTTTTTCGTGTACTTTTATATACTGTACTGTATGTGCAAAGAATACTCTAGAAGGATAACAATAGCTCCAAAAGTGGTGACGACGGGTCGAAGAGATTACCTTTGTCGGTGGGATTGTAGGGTCCACTCCAAGCAGTAGTACTTTCCGCGGAATGTTCATTGTTGTTTGCGTCTCGAGTAGTACTGGTAGACCCATTCGCAGCAGCACTCTTTGCGCCTCCCCCGGGGGTTCCTGGTGGGGTGGCGTTTCGTTCCACTGCACTTGATAATGTCATGTAAGATTGCGCAAAAACCCACTTCACGCTCCCCCATAAAAAGCAACGCCGGGCAACATTATTATTCTCGGCGCCCTCCAACGGATCGTACACGACGATTGGGTCGACGGTGAGCATGCCAGTGACTGGATCAATGTTCCCAGCGCTTCTCCGTTGGATGTACGGGGATAAATGGTGGTAAGGAGGGCTGCTAGCAAAGTCCCGTGGATGCTTGCCAGATATGTCAATAGCAGTGGCGTGGGCATCAAAATGTTGACCATAAAATAAAAGGAAATGCATCAGCAGTTTCCCGGGTGTAGTCTCGCCCGAACACAAAACTTCAATGACGTCATTGAAGCCGTGTGGAAAGACTGATTGGTTAGATGAAATTGTGGGGTCGGCTGGTTCGGAGGAGTAATTATTAAATTTCGAAGTTTTTTCGTCGGCTTCGATCTTCCTCGCTGTACCATTCCGATCATTCGAAGACGCCTCGTTGGACTTGGATGGTCCACTGTCGGCGCCGGCTTTGTTCGAATTTGATCGACCATTGTCCTCGTCCTTCGATGGAGCTACATGTTTCGTATTAGCTTTCTTCGCGTCGCCGTGGTTCACAGCCTTTGTATTGGGTGCATTTGCTTTCTGAGACAAGTTGGCACCAGAGGCATTCGGCGCTGTCGAAGACCCAGTGTTAGTGTTGGATGGTTTGCCTTGCGCAGCGTTCTTGGAGGCGTTCCGAGCCACTGCGTCTGCAAAACTACTAGGCTTTGCAGGAGCCTGTTTTTTCTGCTTCGGCCCTTCCGTCTTGCGGTCGGAACCTGCATTGGCAGCCGGGGCGTCGTTCTTCCCCTTAGCGATGCAAGCCCATGAGTTAGAGCCAGCTTTTGAATTCTTGCCGTGGTCAGACGAGCCTGGAGTGGCACCACCTTGGGGGGCTTGGTTCCCCTTTCCAGCCCCCTTTCCTCTGCCACCACGTTGCTGGCCTTGTTGCTTTGATGCAGTCTTCTGGCCTTGGGGTGTGCCCTGTGTTTTGGCACCAGCGTTGTCGCCCTTGGCATCTGCCTTTGCCTTCGCCGACTCCTTTCCTTTCTGTTTACCCCCCTTAGTTGCTGGTCCGGCGGCAGCTGAGCCGACAGATGATCGTACGTTGCCTTCTTGTTCGGCCTGGTTGTGCATTTTCTTCTGGTCAAAATCAGCTTGTGGCGGACCCGAAAATTCTGATGAACCGCCTCCGGCTTCGACAACTCTTCTTTGCCTCTCCACCCGGTCAAGTTCCTCACGGATAACCTTTCGCTCGCACATCACTGAAAGAACCAACAGCAACAAAGCATAGCTACTCAAACCACCTGAAAATGGTTCGTTGAGCCGTCTCTGGGCCAACAGCTCTTTCACGACCATGACCACCTGCACGAAGGCAGTTCCCTCGGGAACTAAGCCAGTTTCGTCGCATACGTTCTGGACGACACGAGCTGAGAACTCAGTCGAGCCAATTCCACCATGTTCAGGTCCTTCGAATGTTATGTCAAGCTTTAGCAATCCGTTGATAACATCGGCACCTCGCCACGCAGGAGGTACCATTGATGGCTCGAAGTGAGGTGCGCTTGCTCGAGGTGCACTCGAGGAAGGCGGGGCATCATTGGGTGTTGCACCTTGCTGCTGCTGCATCCAATCGTCGCCATCTGGACCGTTGGCCGAAAAAGAACCCGGCAGTCTCGATGGATCAGCAAGAACTTTCACAACAGGGACAGACGCAGTGGGTATTGCTTTTACGTGCACAGCCCATGGCTGACGCTCTAAATCAGCAGCTAAGCGCATGACGCGTTCGGCGTTCAGATGTGGGACATAAGGGGGCATGGCGTGATGGGGAAGCGGCATCTGAGAATCAGGGTTCACTTTATCTGGTGTCATGTTGTCGCTGCTGAAACTTCCCATGGATTTCAGCTGCGAAGACGGGGACGCATTCATCGTTGCGTCGATGTGATCCAAGCCACAAACAACAACGTCGAGATCTGAAGATGGTAGATCCAGCATCGTGGCACAGCTCCCGTACAATTCCACATGAGAGTGGCCTGACCAAATTGACTAAGAAGTAATAATGACAAGGATCGTTGTGAGAAACATTCAGAAGAGGCGGAAATAACATGATGATCGATCAGATAATTCGTAGACCTTACCGAAACACTTTCTTGCAACGCCCCTAAAAGTGCCCCTCGTTCCCGCCGACGATTACTTAACGCTGCAGCACGTCGAGACATGAAAACGTGCATATCTCGTGTCAGCCGGTCACAGACGTCAAGCAAGTGATAACCAACCTCAATTTCATTCGATGATGAAGTATGTCGATGGCCGTGGCTTGCGTGCGGTGCTTCGAGGCTTGATGCGACAGAGGACGATGAGCTGTTTGTGTTGCCGGGATTCAATAAAGTCGGAAGAGGCGGAGCCGGTGAGGAGATCTTCCCAACATTTGAGGGAATAGAAGCAGGGTCTGCTTTTCGATTCTCGTTAGTTTCGTCTGCACTGGAATCACTTCGCGCAATATCGCGATCAGCACTGGCTTGTGTCCTTCGGACGTCAGAAACAGCCGAAACAGTTTCAGGAACTGTAGTAGCTGTATTTTGATCGGCGCCAACCCCCTGAGGCTTCCCTCCTTTCGTCGCCGAGCTTTTATCTTTCTGGCGTGTTGGGGTGGGTGGCACATACGCATTTTTTGCGCCGTTCTTTGTATCGCCTCTATGATGGTGGCGCGTGTTTTTCTTGTGAGTTGGCGTCGTCTGGCGGCCAAGCACTACATCTCGCACCGTTGTCTCTTTCGATCCCTTGGGGAGGCCAGACCCTCGGTTGCCGTCCTTCCATGCAACAGGGGGCGTCGGCGCTGGGGCCCCAGTTGCATTCCTTGAATCGGCTGCTCCTTTCTTCTTGGTCTCGCTGGCAGCGCCCTGCTGCCGCTTCTCGACTATGTCGTCCACGGAGTCCAATACCGAGTTCAAAATGGCCTTCACTATCTTGTTCGTCTTTACTCTTTTTCGTGAGTCTGAATTCCGGGTTTTAGACTTTTTGTTAGCGTGGCCAGAACCATGGTGGTGGTGACCCGAGGATCTGCCCGGTTTTTTCCTGTTTCCGCGTCCCTTGACTTCTACTGTTTCCCAAGCATCATCATGAAAGTCTTCTGTAGTACCTGGCGATTCATCTTTGGGAGTTCCTTCCTGTTCAGCTTTAACACCCATGACTTCGGAAGGATCTGCTGCCGATGGTGCCACAACAACGGTCCCTACTCCTTGCACGCGAGAGACTGAAATATCACTTTTGTCCGTCTTAGCTTCTGCATCAACCTCTTCTTCCTTTTCAACGCCCTCGGTGTCAGTCTCATCGGAAGTCGAGGCCGAAAGTTTTTCCGCCGGAAGGCTAGAAACAGCATCATCGGAGGGAGTCGCGGCTTGGTAGTCATTTTTGTCAGTCGTCTCGGTTTTGAGTTGATCGTTTTCTACGCTTACCGATTCACCCTTGACTGAAAGCTCAGGATCACTGACCCCCGCAACTTCAAGGGCAGCCACTGGCGCCACAGTACTAGTAGGAGTGTCATCTCCACAGTCAGATGTCATCGGTTCTTCGTCAATCGTTTCCGCTCCTTTCGTAGACGCCGGTTCGTCTTCTTTCTCGTCGCTAGCATTGGTAGCAGGATTATTGCTACCGGCATTTGCAGTCTTACGTTTCTGTCGGGGTTGCGACGCAAAGGAAAACAGACAAAAGTGTGAGCCAAGTGCTGCCGAGGAGGAACAAGACGAATTCATGACGACGCAGCGCACGCACCTTTCGTTTACTTCTTTTCTTTTTGGTTTTCTTCGTGGTCGATATGGGGCTTGGAGTTGAAGGAGGGGGGTTATTGGAGTCCATCCAGTCGGATCCATCCGCTTTGCATTCAGTACCGCCTGTGGTCGACGATGGATCTGCAGACGAACCCAATTGAGACGTATCAATACTGGGTGCAGGGGCAAGATTGCGAACAGATGTCATTGTCGCCGACCAAGCCTTGTCCCATTTCTCAAAGGCCAGTTGATCTTTGGCCTGAAGACTTGACATCAGCTGCACAACCAGAGGGAGCGGGGTGAAGATCAAATTCTGTGATTGGATATCTGAAGCCTTCATACTTGAGCTGTCTGCCCAACAAAAGCCTGCATTCAGCAGTGGCAAGACGGCATCGTTAAGCTTGGATGCATCCAAACTCTTCGGTATTCTAGAAATCATGTCAAGTTTGTCGACCAACTGGGTCAGCTTTTTGCTGTCTAGCCGCGATGTGGTTTCGGGGACACAGTTGGATCCATCGGCCGCATCGGGGGATCCTGGCTGGTTAGTTTCTGCGCCAGTCTTGGGCTTATTATGTCCTGCCCCGTTACGCTTACCCTTGCCTCTCCTTTTGTTTCCAGGGCTCTTGCCTGCATGCTTGTCCAGGCTTCCATCTCTTTGGGCTGCACGAAACGCCAAGTACGCCGCCACTTCCATTCGTACCAGTAGAATTAAAAACAACAAAATAGGTGCTTTCTCACCAGTTGCAGCAGACATGAGTGACTGTAACCGGCGCAGACACAGCTGCTCAACCTCATTTCCTAATGTACTGCCATGACCTTCTTCGTCACTTTTGTTGTTGTTGTTGCCATCATCCGTCTTCTGCTCCGTGGACCAAAAATCAGACGACAAAAAGGAACCAGTAGGATTGACTGCTGCCTTGAGGATGTTGTCCAATGTCTGAATACAAACGACAGTTCCCTTTTGCTTTACAAACACTGGATTCAATGACACGTATGGCACGTATAAGGATGGTTCATCCACTGCTGCTGATTCTGAATCAGGCACGTCCTTATGTGTAGCAACAGAAGGAAAGATGATACAGACATTGTCAGCAATGTCGTGCGCCGAAGCTGACACTTCTTTGGATACTTTCGTCGTGGTGCCCTCCTTTTTCTTCTCGTCTCGTTTAACGGCTTTTTTCTCATTGCTTGTAGCAGCTGTGGCGGCGGTACTGCCAATGTCTTTCCCTGTGCTCGGTGTTGTTTTGGCTTTGATGAAATCAGACGGGGCAGGAGCAGCCGTAGCTGCATCCGTCGATTCCTTGATTTTTTCAACACCATCACTCTCACTCGTCTCTGATGACTTGTCATCAGGTGTCACAACTGCCGTAGGTGGCGTTGCCGTCTTCATGGCACTCGTCGTCGTACTGATACTGGTGGAGACGGGTGCATCCTCCATAGTGGTCTTATCGGACCCAGGAACATCCTTTGTCTTGCCCCTACTCGTAGAATCAGTAGTAGTAGTAGTAGCGGGTGCACCGACCTCTTTCTCCTTCTCTTTATCATTGTCCTTCTTCCTTGCGTCGTCATCATCAGAGGAGGATCGTATTCTAAACACATCTGCTTCTTCTTTGGCCGGTTCTTCTGATACTGATTCGTCAGCAGGCGAATTCAATTTGGTAGGTGTAGTAGCAGCAGTAGAAATAATGTTAGCGTTAGCAGTAGCGGGTGTCGTTTCTGTGGTATTTGTCGTTGTCGTTGGATATGTAATTGTGACCTTTATCGTCGAATTAAGTGTAGGTGAAGGATAGGTATTGGTAGTTGTGAGCGGCGGTGTTACTGGTGCAGCGGGTGTGGGAGTAGTGGGCGATGGTGTAGTAGGTGTGGTATTTTTCTGTGGGGTTTCGTGAGATGGTTCCTGTGTGATTTCCGTCTTTCCTTGCAGCTCCTTTTCGTCGGGTTTGACTGTTTCAGTGGACCCCAAAGAGGGAGAATCACTGGGTACAGGTTTTTCAGAGGCAGCAGGTTCCTCACTGTCCGAGGGGGTAGGAGTAACCTTGGCAGCCTCCGATGGGGCGTCGGGGCAGGATGTAGCAAAAGGAGTTTTGGTAGCGCCGTTCACAGCGAAAGACAGCGGCGACGGCGGCGGCGCCTCCGGGGGTGCTTGAAACTCGCTATCAAAGCGAGCAAGAGTGGCTTCCCACTCCTTCTTGTCCACCGACATGTTCAAGTCTTTAACGTCGAAAGCTGCAAGCATCACCAAAAGATGACGAGCAGGTAAAAGGGCAAATGGATGAATCAATGAGAAAAAGAGATATGAAAATCAATCAATCCAAGCAGCCATTAATCCACCAAAAACAACAACAACAACAGCCATCAATTCCATCCAGCCTATGCCGATCGGCGTCAAACGATCTCAGGTGAACAAGTCGATCCACTGCAGCCATAGGCTAGCTAGCTAGTAGGTAGCTAGCTAGTAGTACTGCACAGCAGTGCAGCAAACCGAATTCCCAACCAAAAAAGCATCCAACAAACATCATCAGCATTCAAACACGCACGGTCCCATGGAGTTTGCCAATCGTATCATGGCGTGCCCTTTGGAAAATCCGGCCCATGTTGGTGTGCCTCGATCGCAAGTAGTAATGGATTTTCTACGTAGAACGTGACGTAAGAACCACCTCAATGAATCTTGGCTATTCAAGGTCCGCCAGGTATCCCTTGCGCGAAGACACGCGCAGTACAATTTCTAAAGCATACAAAGACGATCACACGACCTTAAAAAGAGCGCACACTTACTCTGGGTTTTCGTGAGGGCCGCCATTACAGAGACCCGTTGGGGTGGTTGTTGGTGCGACGACGATGAGGAGGCCGCCGCTGCAAGGTGTAGGAAGGAGGCGAAGAGAGGGCCATCGCGAAAGGACATGGCAGCCGCACACTCCTCTGCTGAGAGACTTTCCAACCATGACCTGGCATCGAGCATCTTTCCTTTGTGGCTTTTACTACCCGCAGTACTAGCAGAAGTAGCCTTCGCTGCGGCAGAGGTGCTACCGGCTGCAGGAGGAGTGGATTGGTTACTAAGGACTTTCGCGGGCGACGCTTTTTCGGTCTCCAAGCTAGTCGACATAATGCGGCGTCTAGTGGATTGTCTGAAAGTAGGTTAATAACACAGCGTACTCCGTGCAGGTGCTTCTCCTTTGAGTTGTCGTTGTTTTGGGGATTTTTTCTCTCCCTCCTCGCCAGGACCCGTCGTCTTCCTCTGGCTGCTGGTAGGGGAGTAAAAATCAATTTTGTTGTCTATCTTGGATGCTGGTTTCGTGCACTCTTTCTGTTCGTCTAGAAATTAATGCTTTTACCTGCGCTTCTCTGCTGGAGGCAGGCTATATTATTATCTATTCAATGTTCGGATAGCTAGCTTGACTGAAACACTGTCGAACTGGAGGACAAGTTATTAGTGGTCTCTTTTGTCCCACACACAGATGGTTGGTTGGCTTCGAGATTTGAGTTTTTGCCGGATTTTGAAGGAAAGGCGAAATTATTGAATAACCCCAACCCTTGAAGCGAACACTACAACCAAACGGATGGCTGAGTACCGTACGTTACCCATGATGCAGGTGCAACCGTAAGTACAACATGTGCGGAACTATCACCTTACTCGGAGTAGTACAACTTCAAGCAGTCCGTGTAAAGTATGTAAGCAACGCGTGTCCCGTTACTTCCTAAATGATAAAAACCTCGGTTATAAACTTCGTCACAAGCAATATTAGAGATTTGGCAGTATCGTATTGATAGTACAGCAAGGAATGTAAATGATAATTCTACTCGCTCAGTACCAAAAGATCGCCGGGGGAGACTACCAGAGTGATCGTTCGCCACAAATAACAATCGAATCAATGCAGATTCATCATTCATTTGATTGAGCGACGAAAGAGTTCGTACGATATTCTTTCCCAAAATTAAAGTGATCACTCTGTATGTACTGTATGGATACTGTATTGCTGTTCATCTGCGTGGCATTGATTTCACTGATGTATGCAATGAGGATTTTTTAATTGTGTCATCCCATTGCTTGAGCGATGGAATCAACTCGCGGCATTATTGGTGCTTCCTGGCTCGGATGATGTTGGATGACATGAAACTTGAAAAATCAATTTGAAAACCAGGTTTTCAAGTGTTCACGCAAAAGTCTCCATTATCCACACACGCGTGTCACATGCTACTCTATCCCTGTGCTCGCTGTTCAAGTGTATCTGAGCTCTACAATACTGACTACACATGCACACTTTACACACACAAATGGGGAGTTGCCCGTTTGGCCGTTGGCATGAATAGCAAGCAATCCATCGCATCAAAGATGAATTCAATCTGTGTTTTGGATTTGAAATGCCAGCTTCACAATTCAAAAAGCCGGCCAAATATAAAGAAGTTACAAAAAGCTTTACAAAATCAAGCACACCCTTCATTTTTGTTGGTAACAGACAAATAAAACTATGAAGTTCGATGCGTCCAAACATGGCGGTGTATCTGCTCTTTCCCTGCCTACTTTTGGTCGAAACACGAAAATGGTAAAAGAAAACATCAGAGGACAGCCAAATATAGAGATCAGTACCATGGTGTACCAGCATGGGCTGATGCAATCGAGAGCTCTTCTTCAAGGTAAGAATATCTAGCGACTGCGGGATATGCATCTAAACATGATTTAATCAATCTTGCACATCCTAATTAACTCCCTTTGTTGCTGTATAGGTTTGGCAAGAGCACTTTATCGAACGGAACGGCTAAGTGTTTTACAGCTGGCAGTCGTTGCTTTTGATCACGATATTTTGGAGTTACATGATAAACTTTGCTATGCAGGAGCAATGACTGTGCTTGTGCGGTGTCTCCAACAAACGATGACCTCGGTTGTTATTCATTGGGCGGACGAGGTGCGACATCTTTGTCAACTGATCCAAATGACGTACAGGTGCTCAAATGACGCTGCAAAGTATACTCTACAACAAATCGGAACGGACTTAATAACTCTTCTATTCTCAATCCTTGTCAAAGACCCGAACAGCCGTGGAAAATCGAGTCCTGCTAGAGCGATCATTTTGCGATTTACAAAAGTCGAGGTTGCCATCACGAACATGGAGCGACCAAACAGACTCCTACTCTTCCTCGAACAAATGGCATTGCTTGGGGGCCACGACGAGGTAATCGCCTTTGAAGCAATGCATTTGCTAGCTGCTTTGACAATTCACACGGAGAGTAAAGACTTCGTCATGCAAAGCCCAACTTTTCTTGATAGCATCATCAAGTGCTGCCACAAAGCGCCGCCTGGATCAGAAATCAAACACGAGGTTGCTAAAGTCCTCCAAAACTTGACGCTCCATCAGAACAATAAAGCAAAGATGGCGACGCGCCTCATTCTTCGACAACTAGTAGCATTGGCGAGTCCTTGTCACCATATCACAACCAAAGCGCAGGCTATCCAGGCCATGCGGCACATTTCGGTTGAAGCAAAAGGAAAGCTCTTTATTGTTACCTATGAGGGAGGAGATGTGTTGAAAACGCTGGTATCTTTAACTGATGAAGCAGCACTACAGCCCGTAATCCTGGACACATTGCTGAGTCTGTCTTGTAACCAAACAGCATCGCCGATGGTGAATTATCCTGGTTTGATTGATGCACTTGGTTCCTTGGGTGCTTCAGCGAATGTCCAAGTGGCGGACAAGGCTGCACACACAATAAAACGTTTGTCAGCTACCATCTCGAGGAATCAGAAAGGACACCAGCCTCTCTTCAAGGAGATTATGGCTCTATCGGAATCCCCAAAAATATGCGTTAGGTGCTGGATGGCGAAGGCGTTACTTGAACAGGCCAAGCTGACCGGGAGCAGCTTCCTTTTGGTGAGGTGCCCAGACGCATCCCAGCGTATCGTTGACCTTGCCAATGATGAAAGTACTGAAGTACAAGACCCAGCAGTTGAATGCTTGTTTGTTCTGACTAGCTACAGCTCTAATTTGAAACGCATTTCTATGAATGGAAACATGATGAAGATTCTAGTTAACGCGGTTGAGAAGAGCTTTGACGGAGACGACACGACAAAGTTCAGGGCGAGGAATGCAGTATTGGCCATCCTTAATCTCACCACGAGCCGGTCCTCATTGAAGAGAGCGGCCAAACATAAAGGTATAGTCCCTGCATTGTCTGGGTATGGCGTTTCAGACGACGATGACGAGGAGTTGAAGCAAGCGGCACTCCACGGAGTGGTTGTTCTGTCGCCTCGTATGTAAAGGCTGTACTTTTATCTTCAAGCCAAATCTGTACTAAAGCAGAAAGCTCCCTCGCTTTCTCGTTGCGATGTACGGACATGACGTCGAGCTAGCTCGAGGTGATTCTCTTTCTTTTCAATGTAGCTAGCAAGCACAGTACTATCAGGCAACAAAAGCATACCGTAAAAACCACAAACGATATAACTGAATTCGGCAATGGTGAAACTATCTATTTGACGCCACGCAGACACACACAATCATACAGTATATACACGCATTGTCAAAGTCCCGCTCAAACGAATCATAAACAAACAAAGCGCAAGAAATAATCCTTTATTGCTGACAAACCCGAACTAGCAGTCTCATCTT
>Ga0163148_10004453_pt1 | contig 14649 bp, 14 predicted proteins | sample OliLakLV19MP7P2_FD_148606 | JGI IMG/M metagenome (GOLD analysis project Ga0163148, IMG submission 148606) | Freshwater microbial mat bacterial communities from Lake Vanda, McMurdo Dry Valleys, Antarctica- Oligotrophic Lake LV.19.MP7.P2 | ecosystem: Environmental > Aquatic > Freshwater > Lake >...
AAATAAGGCTTTTAACGTTTTATTATGGTGAATAGTTTAAATATTTTTTTTTGGTAACAATAAGGCATGTAGCTTTGCGCCCAATAAAAAAAATGCTGCATTTTATTTGGTTTTAACAACCATTGTCTGCCTGAAAAAAATACCCGCTACAGCTCTTTATCACTGACTATTTGCGGGTGAAAATTATTACACTTTTAAATTTTAATTGTATGAAACAATATGAAACAGGTATGCCCACACCTCAAAGCAAGAATGAGCTGAAAGATTTATTTATAGAAACAAAAGAAACAATATTTACAGGTGAGTTGGGAAACGGTAGCAATAAAAATTTCGCAGCCGTTGATTTGTGGAATTGTCATAAAAGACAGCGTACTACTGCTCAAATGAGAAGAAGATTAAATTAATTTTTCTTTACCAAACCTATAATCTATAAAGAAATTATTAGCATGGCCTGGGCCATGCTTTTTTTAAATATTTTTTTAAGAGAATAGATCGCTTTATTTTTAATTTAAATACATTAACATCAGCTTAATTGTTGATGTATTTTAAATACTCGTTTTTATTTGTTCCTTTTACATCAGAACAAATCCTTTCAATCATTGTAATGCAGTAGCAACGTATTTACTAAAAATTCACAATGGTACAAGCTTATAACTTTTTAGCATCCTGGCAACTGTTTCCTGAAAAAGGTACCTACGAAAACGGTAACAGGCCTAAGTCTGGTATCTATAAAATAGAAACCAGCAGCAGTAAAAAGGAGCTTTCCATAAGCCTAAACTGGGTAACCCTGGAAAACCAGGCGTTTACATTTGACTATTTAGTTACCGCAGACAGTGAGGCATATCCTTTTGCAGATAAAGATTTTGCGGAAACAGTAACAGCTGATTTTATTGACGCCTTGTGCCTGGAAGTTACCTTTAAAAAAAACAATGAAAGTGTATTGTCAGTTAGGCATGAACTACAGCCAAATGGATATTTAAAAGTAATACAACAAGGCACTACCAGCGAGGGTAAATCCTACATCAATTCAGAAATATACCACAAGCAATTGAGTGTGGTACCATACTCTACCAGTGTAAGCGGAGCAGTAATAAAAGCCACTGAAGCGGGAGTGATTCGTCACAAAGCTTTAACCGCAATGGAAGAGCAAACGAATATGCAACTGGAGCAAATACGGAAGCAGATAGAATTGCTGGCAATACAGGCACAGGAAATTCAAATGCGCAAGGAATTGAGCATGATTATTTACAACGCCAAGCTAAGTTTTGTACCGGTAATTGGGCACATCTATTATTTGTATGAAAAAAAGGATAGTTCCCATACACTATCGCTTATTAGCCCGAAAGAATACGGCGGAGCATCTGGACCTTACCAGGCATTTATAGCTCCTGTAAAGCTTTTGGCAGATCACACCTGGATTGAAATGTAGGAAGCGATTTTCTTTTTTCAACAGTTATACATTTTAATTCTTAGTTCATTTACTGTAGTTATAAAAATTAGATTACAGCTATTTTCTCCGATATGATGTTTAAGAAGTACTGATTTAGCTGCTCCGTTTATTATTTTTTTTCTAACATGTTGTGTATAACTAAATCACTCATACATCGGTTTCAAAATCCTATATTTGGAATAGCATATTTAATAGAATACTCGTAACCTAATTTAAGTTCATCTAAACTCAACGCACATTGACAGAAACCATTATCAACCTCGAATCTGTTAACCCGATAGAATTTTTTGGTGTTAACAATGGCAAACTCGACATCCTAAAAAAGAAATTCCCCCTTCTGAAAATCCTAAGTAGAGGTACACAGGTAAAATTGAGTGGTTCACCGGAACAAATAGTAGATGCCAAAGAAAAGATTGATCTTATTGTGCAATACATTGAACGCAATGGGCACATGAGTGAAAATTATTTTGAACAGATTTTAGGGGGCGATGACCAGCAGGCGGTAGATAATTTTATTGACCGAAACCCGAATGATGTATTGGTATTTGGTCCCAATGGTAAAACCGTAAGGGCACGTACCGCCAATCAAAAAAGGATGGTTTCAGCCGTTGATAAAAATGATATTGTATTTGCAATTGGTCCTGCTGGTACGGGTAAAACCTATACTGCGGTTGCATTGGCAGTAAGAGCGTTGAAAAATAAATCTGTAAAGAAAATTATTTTAACAAGACCAGCAGTGGAAGCTGGCGAAAATTTAGGGTTTTTACCAGGCGATCTTAAAGAAAAAATTGATCCATATCTGCGTCCACTTTATGATGCATTGGATGATATGATACCTGCAGATAAACTGGGTTATTATATGACCACCCGTACCATTGAAATTGCCCCATTGGCTTATATGAGAGGCCGGACATTGGACCATGCTTTTATTATTTTGGATGAGGCTCAAAATACCAACGATGGCCAGTTGAAAATGTTTCTTACACGTATAGGAGCCAATGCCAAAGCCATTATTACCGGCGATCCAACGCAAATTGATTTACCTAAAAATATGCGAAGCGGTATAGATAAAGCGCTCCGTATTTTAAAAAATGTAGATGGCATTGCACACATTGAATTAGATGAAGAAGATGTAGTAAGGCATAAGTTGGTAAAAGCAATTATTAAGGCATACGATAAGGACAAAGAAAATGATCCCGGGTTTGAAAGAAGAGGCTGATTATAAAATTAGCTTCAAGTGATTAAACTTGATAAATAGGAAAACCGTTCAATAAAATCTCGTAAAAAATCCTGATTCAAAAGATCTAAAATTTTCATAGATATCTAGTGATTTTGGTAAGAAAATTTTTAGAAAAGGGAGTAAGATTAAAATTTTATCATTAAACTAACTTTAAGAGATTGGTTTTGACTTTGCTTTGCATAACTATATGAGATTAAAGATTTCGAGAGCTCGCAGTAAAGTAAAAATATTTAAAGTCGGGTTTAAAAGTTATAATGCAAGGCTTAAATTTCTGTATAGTTGTTATAAACCCGACAGAGGTTTTTCATCTGATGTCTATCTGGATTTAGCTTTATTTAAAACTCCTGTTTTGTGATTAATCCTTTTTACCAGAAAGGATTAATCACAACTTTTCTATATTTTCTTATCCAAAAGCTGCCATGTAGTTTGAAAAATCACAAGCATTGGTTTTGAAGTAATTAAAAGTACCTATCCTTATGGCCTGGCAAATGTGGTCGTATTTCTATTCAGTTTTTACAGGTTCATCCTCCAACCTTTGATTTAACAGTCCGTACTTCTTTGCTAGTTATCAATCCAAAAAGTACAATTACACTCCATTACCTCCAACTGTACATTCTGGTTAAGCAATTCTCTTTTTGACTGAGACCTTTATACCGAACAAAAATTTAAATCATTAAAAACTTTTTTATGAAATTTAAAATTATTTTAGCAATTGCTGTATTTATTGTAGCATTCTCCAGTTGTAAAAAAAATGAATCTCCCACACTAAATCCGCTTTACGATCTTGATGTGAAACTGAAGTGCGAAGGCAAAGACGATGCTGGGTTTATTGAGTTTCGTCAAAACCCGGACACGGCCCGTATAATTACACTGGATACCTGGGTAACTAATATGCTTCCGAATCATTCTTACCTGTTGCAGCGTGCAGTAAATCCAATAGCAGATATTACAGGCTGCTCAAGCAATGCATGGCTTACACTCGGAGAAGGTTTACAATCAAAGTCGATCGTTACAGACGCACATGGAAATGGGAACGCAAAATTATGGCGTAATATTACTGCCATAGCCAGGGGCACTGCATTTCATATTCGATTTCGGGTACTGGATGAAGCCACTTTAGCAACGGCATTAACGAGTGATTGTTTTGATTATACGGTGAGGTGAAATTTCTATTGTAAAGTTTAAAAAGGTTATCATATTGATTATTTGATAACCTTTTTTGTTTTACAGTTTACCAGCTTCGCCCTTGTACAAGAACGGGAATGTATAAGGCGCTGAAATGTTCCCAATAAATACATTAACTTTCCTATGCAACAGAGAATTACCATCCATGTACAGCAGCAACTACTTCTACCAAATATCTTAAAAGCCTTTAAATGAAATTTAAATGGTGCATATTGTTTTTATTTGCTCCTTTTCTCTGCCTGTCACAAAGCAATCGTATTGATAGTCTTAAAAAACTGATACCTGCTTTAAAAGACAGCAGCAAAATTGATTGTTTAAATAAACTAAGTGAAGAATATTACATAAACGTGTTAAGCGAAACCTATATTAATGTACAAACGGATACTGCAATCAGGTTTGCATCACAGGCACACAAGGAAGCAGTAAAAATTCATTACGACAAAGGAGTTGCCGAAGCACTGCTAAATTTTGGTGAAATAGCCCGATACAAGAATGACTTTTCAATAGCAGAAAATTATCTTCGCCAGTCAATTGATTTGTTCAAAAAAATGTATGACCTCGAAAAATATGGCTGGGCTCATGTAACGCTGGGCTTTTGCTTATACAGTCAGGGTAAATTTTCTGATGCAAAATTGGCGTTTGAACAGGCCATGAATTATTATGAAAAGGTGGATAATAAGGAACGGCAGTCCATGTTATTCCGGTTGATCTCGTTAACTTACAGCGCACGAGGTTACTATCAAAAAGCTTTTGAAAATACCTTACAAGCCATCAGGATAACCTATAAAATAAGTGATGCAAGGGGCGTTATTTCTTCGCCGGAGAATATGGCCAACTTATATAAAAATGCCGGAGAACCTGAAACTGCTCTCACATACTTTCGCTTAGCTGCCCAAAAGGCAAAGCCAGCCAACCCGGTTCGATATAACAAATTAATGGGTAATATTTCTTTGTTACTTAACAAGCTGGATTCGGCAATATATTATCTCAAAGAGTCTCACAAGTACGTAACCCTCAAAACAACCGACAGCATCATTAGCAAACGAAGCCTCTCCTATACAAACGTGGGTATAGGAGAAGTTTACCTAAAGCAATATAAATACGATTCCGCCATAGAAAAGTTAAAAGCATCTTTAGAATTTTTTGAGAAGGGAAATGAAAGAAATACCGTAATGAGGATATTACGTATGCTTGCAACCTGCTACCAGGCGAAGCAAAATTTTAATTCGTCTTTTTTATATGTAAAACGCCTGTTTGAAATAGCACGGGAATCAGGTGCAAGACCATTTATACGGGATGCCTATCAATTGTATTGGCAACTATACGACCGGCAGAAAAAAACAGATAGTGCTTATAAATACAGTTTAAATTACATAATATTAAAAGATTCCATTTTAAGTGATGAGTACCGGAGAAATATAGCTTTATCAGAAATGAGATCGCAGGATGAACAGCAAAAAACAAAAATTAGTTTACTACAAAAAGACCAGCAACTTAACCAGGAAAAGTTATCGCTACAGCAGCAAAAATTAAAAAGCGAATCGTTGATGCGGTATATCCTTATTGCAACCACCCTTGGTTTTGCGTTGATTGGAATTTTTATTTTTCGCAATATCAACCTTAACCGCAAAAATGAAAAACAGCATCTTGAACATGAATTGGAATTGCAACAACTGGAAAGCAAAAAAAACATGATTCAATTTCAACAACAAGCTACCGAACTCGAAATGCAGGCCCTGCGTGCCCAAATGAACCCCCATTTTATTTTTAATTGCCTTAGTTCTATTAACCGTTTTATCCTGATCAATAAAACAGAGGAGGCTTCCGACTATCTCACTAAATTTTCCCGTTTGATACGGATGGCATTGCACAATTCTGAAAAGCCGCTGATAACACTGGAAAGTGAGCTGGAGGCACTTCGTCTTTATCTCGATTTGGAAAGATTAAGATTTAAAAATTCTTTTAATTACAGCATTACCTTTATCAATACCATAGATATCAATGCAGTGTATATTCCACCTATGCTGATACAGCCTTTTGCTGAAAATGCCATCTGGCATGGATTGATGCACAAAAAAGGTGTAGGCAACCTGGATATCCAATTGTGTGCAGAAGATAAAACCTTAACCTGTGTTATTATGGATAATGGCATTGGCAGAAATATGGCTTCGTCGTTAAACAGCCGCTCTGCAGAAAAAAATAAATCAATGGGTGTTAATATTACTGCAGGCAGGTTAGCACTTTTAAATAAATCAAAAAATGAAACAGCTGTTTTTAATATTGAAGATTTGATGGATGATGAAGGTAATGGCTGCGGAACCAAAGTATTACTCACCCTGCCATACAAAGAGCTTACAGAAGTTGTTGCTTAAAATAATTAACCTCATATTATGATCACTGCTACTATTGTTGATGACGAGCCCGATTGCTGCGAATCGATGGTAATGCTGCTGGAGCGCTATTGCCCCGAAGTAAAAGTGTTGGACATTTGTTACTCTGCCGAAACTGCTTTGCATTCCATTAAAGCACATGAACCCAAAATACTTTTTTTAGATATTGAAATGCCTTTTATGAATGGCTTTGAACTGCTGGAAAAATTAGGACAAATTAATTTTGAACTCATCTTTACCACCAGCTATGATCAGTATGCTATTAAAGCGATACGTTTTAGTGCGTTGGATTATTTATTAAAACCCATTGACCGGGAAGAACTCCAGAAAGCTGTTCAAAAAGCAGCCCAACGTAAGCAGCACCCACTTCCACAACAACTGGACATGCTGTTGCAAAAATTAAAAAATCCCTGCATACCAATTACTAAAATTGCCATACCAACCATGGAAGGTTTTCAATTACTGGCGGCTGAATTGATCATCAGTTGTGAATCGGACAGTAATTACACCTGCTTGTTTTTAAAAGATAAACGTAAAATAATCGCTTCCCGCAATTTAAAAGAGATGGAAGAAATTCTGGAGGATTATCCTTTTATCAGGGTGCATAATTCATATATGGTAAACATAAACGAAGTAGAAAAATACATTAAAGGCGAAGGCGGTTATTTAATTATGAGTGATGGTTCATCTGTCAATGTATCGAGAAGCAGGAAGGAATTACTGCTAAAAAAACTTTCTTTCAAATGATAATTACTTCAAAAAAATATTTTCAATTAGCAGCTTTTACGGGCACACGGAATTCTATTTCCCCACCTGCAAAAAGCCCTGCTTGTTGAAAACAAAAAATAAGAGGTAGCCGAAAAACTGCCGCATATTTTTTACACTACTTTTAAAAGAATTATATACTAACATCAAAATAAATTTACTTTTGATGCCTAAACAAAAAACAATTGTATGAAAAAATTAGTAGTGGCATTTTCCCTGGCATCTGTAGTTATGTTGATGGGTAATTGTAATAGTAGTAGTAGTTCAGGCGGCGATCCTAAAGCTACCTTATTGGCATTTTTTGATGCAATGGGTAAAAAAGACATGGAAAGTGTTCGGAAATTAACTACCTCCGAAAGTAAAGGAATGATAGATATGATGCAGATGGGAATGAGTATGGCAAAGGATAATACAGCCTCAGCAAATTATGATAAAACAAATATGGAAATTGGAGAAGCAGTAGTTAATGGAGATGAGGCAACCGTTATTGCAAAAGAAAAAACTTCCGGCGAATCGATAACTTTTACTTTAAAAAAACAAGAAGGTGCCTGGAAAGTAGCATTCGATACGGGGAGTATGATGCAAATGGCCACCGATAAAATGAAAGAGAAGGGGGTAAGTGCAGATAGTTTGAAGATGATGATGAATGAAATGAAAGATCTGAACTTGGATAGTTTGCAAAAAGTGTTAAAGGAAGGAATCAATGCCATGGACTCTGCAAAATAAGTTTTGCAATGCGTTCAGAAATAAAGTTTTCAAATTTTGATAAAAAGCATCCTGGTAAAAGGATGCTTTTTATTTTGCATTAAATAAAGATGTTTAACTTTAATTATGAATTTAAAAGTTGGCTTAATAATTTCCTGCATATTGTTGTTTGCAGGCTGTAGTAGTAAAAAAGAATTGCCCAATACCGATATTGAAGTGGCTAAGACTTTTGTAAAATACGTATTGGAAAATGATTTTAAAGAAGCAGCTACCTTGGTTGCAAAAGATGCTGCCAATGACGATTATTTAAAACAACTTGAAAAGAGTCAGCAGAAAAAATGGTCAAAAGAAGATGCGGAGCAATACAAAACTGCAGATGTTATCATCTACGAAGTAAGTAATGTTAGTGATACCATTTCCATAATAAATTACGCAAATAGTGTGAAGGTGCAGGAAAAGAATAAAGTAAAAGTTGTGAAGATAAATGGTCAATGGATGGTTGATTTAAAGTATACTTTTTCCGGAAATCTCTAACGAAACTTCTACATGATAAAGAACATTTTATTAATTGGTTTGGGAGGTGGAATTGGCAGCATGTGCAGGTATTGGGCCAGTCTGCTTCTTTTGAACAAATCATTTCCGGTAGCAACCTTGCTGATAAATATTTCCGGAAGTTTTATTATTGGCCTGGTAGCAGCTTATGCATTAAAAAACGAATGGTTTGCTGCCAACTGGAAACTTTTTCTTGCCACAGGCATATGCGGTGGATTTACTACATTCTCTGCATTTTCTCTGGAAAATCTGCAATTGTTGCAGCAAGGCAAATATTTGTGGGCATTGTTATATATTGCAGCAAGCATTGTACTGGGCTTAATAGCTACTTTTTTCGGATATAAATTAATGTTCTTAAATTAATCATACAATAAACTACAACAATCATGTACGTATTGCATCCCTGGCATGGCGCCCATTATGGTGACAAAGCACCTGAAAAAGTAAATGCACTTATTGAAATATCTCAAGGATCCCGTGCTAAATATGAAATAGATAAAGCCACCGGATTATTAATTTTAGACCGGGTTATTTATTCATCTTTTCACTACCCGGTAAATTATGGGTTTATACCGCAAACATTGGGAGAAGATAGTGATCCATTGGATATACTGGTTATCTGCAGTGAAAGTATACAGCCTTTGTGCCTGGTTGAAGCCACTGTTATTGGTAATATGCAAATGATTGATAATGGGGAAAAAGACGATAAAATTATTGCTGTGGCTACCCAGGATCCAACCGTAAATCATTTTACTAACGTAAATGAGTTGCCCAAACATTTTGTAGCAGTACTAAAAAATTATTTTGAAAACTACAAAGTGCTCGAAAATAAGCTGGTGGAAATTGATGAGTTCCAGGATAAGGAGGCAGCTTACCACATCATTAATAAGGCCATTGATTTTTATACCACTAGTTATCCAAAAAAATAACAGCATTTTAAATGTATGAAAATGGATATCCAGACAATATTGATTGTAATACTGATAGGCATTGCAGCCGGAATGCTTGGCGGGCTTGTGGGTGTGGGTGGCGGCATCATCATAGTTCCTTCACTGATATTTTTTCTGGGATTTTCCCAACATTCGGCACAGGGTACTTCTCTGGGTTTAATTTTATTACCAGTGGGTATATTGGGGGTATTGCAATATTATAAACAAGGGCATGTGGATATTAAAGTAGCCTGCATATTGGCCGTTGGTTTTTTGGCAGGTAATTATTTTGGCAGCAAGGTGGCACTTAGCCTTTCTGAGCAGACAGTAAAAAAAGCATTTGCTGTTTTTATGATTATCGTTGCAGTTAAGATGTTGTTTTTTGATAAAAAAGTAGCAGAAAAGCATGTGGTAACAAATCTTGAAAAAAAAATTAGTTAAAGCTTATAACCTTACAAACTCAGGGCATTGTATTACAGTGTACTGAGTTTTAATTTTAACCCTTATTACCGGTTTGTTATTGAGTTGTTCTTCTAAACATCTAAACATCTAAACATCTAAACATCTAAACATCTAAACATCTAAACTCTCTAAACCCTCTAAATATAATTTAGCCATTTACTATAGCAAGACTCAATTACTAAAAAATCCATAAGTCCCCTAATTCTTCCATCTTCTTTATTCCTTCAACTACTTTTCCTTATTTAACAAGTCCTGGTTGCTGTCAATCTGTCGCAAGTAAAGCTTAAATACCTATTTTTGCAGTCAATTTTTATAATGGAACTGTTACAAACGCTCAATACCAAACAACACGATGAACTAAGGCAGGGTGAGGCGTTTTCGCCAGACACTGAATTGGATACGCCCTTTAAAAAACACTTTTATATTGAAAGTTATGGCTGTGCTATGAACTTTGCAGATAGTGAAGTGGTGGCAGCAATTTTGCAAAGCAATGGTTTTGGCGCTACCAAAATTCTGGAAGAGGCAGACCTTGTTTTGGTCAATACCTGCTCCATCAGGGAGAAGGCGGAAACTACCGTCCGCAAAAGATTAACGGAATTCCGTAAGTTAAAAAAATCTAACCCGGCAATGCTTGTAGGTGTATTGGGCTGTATGGCTGAACGACTAAAAGAAAAATTTTTGCAGGAAGAAAAACTGGTTGATTTAGTCGTTGGCCCGGATGCATACCGTACTTTACCCGGCCTGATACAGGAAGCAGCAACAGGACAAAAAGCAGTAAACGTATTGCTTAGCAGGGAAGAAACCTACGCAGATATTGCACCTGTAAGACTCAACAGCAATGGCGTAAATGCTTTTGTAAGTATTATGAGAGGCTGTAATAATATGTGTTCGTTTTGTGTGGTTCCTTTCACAAGAGGCAGAGAGCGCAGCAGGGATGCCGACAGCATAATTGAGGAGTGTACCGATTTATTCAACAAAGGCTACAAGGAGGTTACCTTACTTGGGCAAAACGTAGATAGTTATTATTGGATAATTCCCACGCCCCCGCAGGGAGAGAAGTTGGAATCGATTAATTCACAAAAAGAGCTTTCAGAAATGGGAGGTTCTAAAGCCCCTCTTTTGAAGGGGTTTGGAAAGGCAGTAACCTTTGCGATGCTACTTGAAAAAGTAGCTTTAATAAATCCACTCTTACGGGTGCGGTTTTCAACTTCTCATCCCAAAGACATTACGGATGAGGTAATTTTTACCATTGCCAAATATGATAATATCTGTAATTATATTCACCTGCCGGTACAGAGCGGCAGCAGCAGGGTATTGCAAATGATGAACCGGACTTATACCAGGGAATGGTACATAGCCAGGGTAAACAGGATACGGGAAATAATACCCAACTGTGGTTTATCTACCGATATGATTACCGGTTTTTGTACAGAAACTGAAGAAGATCACCAGCAATCACTGAGCCTGATGGAATATTGTAAATACGATTTAGCCTATATGTACTTTTACAGCGAAAGGCCCGGAACCCTTGCTGCCAGGAGGTTTAAAGATGATGTGCCGGAAGAGGTGAAGAAGAGAAGATTACAGGAGATGATTGACTTGTATAGGGGGCATTCGTTGGCAAGCATGCAAAAAGATGTAGGTAAAACTTTCAACGTATTAATAGAAGGTGCGTCCAAAAAAAATACAGAGCAGTTATATGGAAGAACCGATCAGAACAAAGTGGTCGTTTTTGCCAGGGGCACCCATAAAAAAGGTGACTACGTACATATTAAAGTGACTTCATGTACGGCAGGAACTTTATTGGGTGCGGTTGAATAAACACTTCATCAAAAAGATGAACACAAATCAGTTTTAAACAAAAAATGGAAGTTGGATTTTTTGATTCATTAAACATAAAGCTTTCAATATCTATATAAAAAAATAGCCCTGTTTTAAGCAGGAAATTGTATACTTTTTAGCGCATTAACAATGGATTTACAATCAATCAAAAACAGATTCGCCATCATTGGTAATTCAACAGCACTTAACCATGCACTGAATGTAGCAACGCAGGTTGCCAACACCGATTTGAGTGTATTAATAAATGGAGAAAGCGGCGTTGGAAAAGAGGTTTTCTCACAAATAATTCATGCGCTCAGTGCCCGAAAGCATAACCCGTTTATTGCCGTTAACTGTGGCGCTATTCCGGAAGGCACCATCGACTCTGAATTATTTGGTCATGAGAAGGGATCTTTTACAGGAGCTTTTGATAGCCGTAAAGGATATTTTGAAACTGTTAGCGGCGGTACCATTTTCCTGGATGAAATTGGTGAGTTACCCCTTGGTACGCAAGCCCGTTTATTAAGGGTGCTGGAAACTGGCGAATACATTAGGGTAGGTAGCAGTAAAGTTCAAAAAACAGATGTTAGGGTAATAGCAGCAACAAACAGGGAGCTACTGGAATTTGCCCAGTCCGGCAGGTTTAGAGAAGATTTATATTACCGTTTAAATACTGTCCCCATCAGGGTTCCGGCGCTACGGGATAGAAAGGAAGACATACCACTGTTGTTTAGGAAATTCGCTGCCGACTTTGCAGATAAATACAAAACAACCCCGGTGCAACTTGATGATGATGCCAAAAAATTATTGATGGATTACACCTGGCCCGGCAATGTAAGGGAGTTAAAAAACATTGCAGAACAAATGTCTGTTTTATCTACCAATAAATTAATTAAGGCGGGCGAACTTCAACAGTTTTTGCCGGAAAATAATTTTAACAGGCTTCCTGTTTTGGTAGGTGGAAAAGGTGCCGTAACGCACCAGGAATTCGCCAACGAAAGGGAGATATTGTATAAGCTTTTTTTCGACATGAAAAAGGATGTTACCGAATTGAAAAAAATGTTTTATGATTTGTTACAAAACCCTTCAATGTCGCACCGTATACCGGTTTACAATAACCTGGAAAATATGATGCCGGAGTATAAAAATAAGCCTTCAGGTTCCGGCCCAAATTTCGGGCAATCCAATCAGCCGGTTTATATCAACCAAAATGGTGAAGATATTCAACATATGGAAGCAGTGGAAGAATCGCTGAGTATTATGGATAAAGAAAAAGAGCTTATCATAAAGGCATTAAAAAAACACCGGGGTAAACGCAAAGATGCTTCTGCAGATTTGGGTATAAGTGAAAGAACATTGTACAGGAAATTAAAGGAGTATGATATTGAGGAATAATGGCTGCTGTGCAAATAAGGCGATGGAAAACTGAAATGCGAATTTTAAAAACAATGAAAAAAGAAACTTTGGGCAAATGATAATATTTTCCAGTAACATGTTTGGAGGCGGTAAAAAAGCAGTTCGCTTTATTGGTGGTATACTGCTGCTGTTTATTTTTTCTTTTGCCACCTGCAAATACTCTTTAAAAGATACTTCTCCCATTCCTGAAGAAATAAAAACATTCCGGGTTAATTACCTGGAGAATAAAGCCCGGTATATAAATCCACAGCTTAGTCCACAGCTTACCGAAAGGCTTAAGCAGAAAATTATTGGTAATACCAGGCTTCGGCAGACAAACGATGACAATGGTCATTATGACATTAGTGGGTATATTTCTGATTATACGGTAACAACCACCGGTATTTCGGGCAATACGCCCAGCAACAACCGTTTATCGGTTTCGTTTCACCTGATTTTTAAAAACAACCTTGATGAGAAAAAGAATTTTGAAACGGATGTATCCAACACCTTTGATTTTAGTGCCAACAAATCACTTTCTGAAGCTGAAAGCGGATTGAATGAGGATATTATAAAAAATATTGTGGATGCCATCTTTAATAAAATATTTTCCAACTGGTAAATGGAAATTTAGTGCTATGTTAAGAATAAAATGACTTATTTATTTGTGAATGGTGAATGGTCACTGGTGAAATATTGACCATTCATCGTTGCCTATTTACACTTAACTTAACACTAGGATATAAGCTTAAAACGGTAAGAATTATTTTTTCAGTATAGATTTAATTTATGGATAATTACAATCATCTTTTTCAATCCATTTTTAAAAAAGAAATGGGTGCGCCCGATACCCTTAAAATGTTGGAGGAAACTACAGCATCTTACCCGTATTTTACACCAGCTCAATTTTTCTTACTATATCTTACCGAGAAAGAATCTCCTGCCTATGCAGTGCAGGCAAAAAAAACAGGGGCACTCTTTAACAATAATTACTGGCTAAATTATTTGTTGTTGTCTGAAGCTGACAATATGGAAGTACCTGCACCACAAGATTTTTCGGGTTATATCAAAGCAATCGATGATATCCAATCTGAGAGTGATGAATCTGATATTAATCTTCAGCATGCAACTGCTACTGAAGATAAAATGGAGGCAGAGGATGTATTGTCAGAGTCGCTTGTTAGTAATGAAGAAATAATCATAATTCCAGAAAGTACAGATCAGCAACTGACGGAAGCGGTTGAAATACCAGCAGTAATAAATAGCGTTGATGAAAGGGAACAAATAGAAGAATTGTCACCTTTTGAAACGTTGCCAGATGCCGACATTATTCCAGTTGAAGAATCAACCCTGAGTGAAGCTGTTGCGCAAGAAATACATCCGGCAAATGAGCTGGTTGAAAATTTTGATGCATCAGTAAACGAAACGGAAGCCGATACAATTAATGCGGCTCCCGAGGAAATACTTTTAGTAGGTGAAGAGGAAGAGCTGCCCGAAGAAAATGTTATTTTACCAGATGAGCCAGTTGCAACAAACAATATTGAAAACGAAGCGCCTTTGCAGCCCATTCCTTTTAATATTAGTAAGGAGCCGGTAACAGAAGATAGCATTACTTTTGAGCCGTTGCATACCTCAGATTATTTTGCCAGTGTAGGTATTAAACTTTCAGAAGAGGCTAAGCCGGTTGACAGGCTTGGGCAACAAATGAAAAGTTTTACCGAATGGTTAAAAACCATGAAGAAAATACATGCGGAA
>Ga0163148_10004459_pt1 | contig 14643 bp, 10 predicted proteins | sample OliLakLV19MP7P2_FD_148606 | JGI IMG/M metagenome (GOLD analysis project Ga0163148, IMG submission 148606) | Freshwater microbial mat bacterial communities from Lake Vanda, McMurdo Dry Valleys, Antarctica- Oligotrophic Lake LV.19.MP7.P2 | ecosystem: Environmental > Aquatic > Freshwater > Lake >...
GTGTTGGAGGCTACGAGAACCATCAAACATCGACGTAACAAAAGATTCGATCGATCTGTTGGAAGTGGCCATCACCCATCACCCATCTTCCTCGATAGTACTCACTGGTAGGTAGATATCATCGTCGTCCCAAATCATAAACATCAGTCCCCGCGGAAGCCAAGGGCTCGCTGTCTTCTCTGCTCTAGTAGCTAGCTAGTCCTATCGTTCCAAGAACCATTCTTCCTCATAATTTTCTTTTTCGAACTTCGAAAAAATAATTACAAATTGAAACATGGTGCGATTTGCTTCCCTTGCTCTTCTTGCCCTTGTGGCGGCCGTCGGTAAGTTAGAGCAGTTTTCAAAAGGACCCCTAAAACTCGAACGACAATTCGGAGTGTGATGGGGAGAAGGAAGCAAAAATTAATGGAGCTTCGAAAACTTGTTGTGTAATATATTTTTAATTTTTATGTTTTTAATTTATTTTAATTTCCACTACACAGATACGGCCATGGCCTTCACCTCCAGCAACACTGTTGGACGTGCATCCTCATCCCTTTACATGGGATCCAAATCTTCTTCTGCCAAAATTGAATCTGTCAAGGCTCGTGAAATTTTGGATTCTCGTGGAAACCCTACCGTTGAAGTCGAGGTTGGAATTTCCGATGGTCGCATGTTCAGGGCCAGTGTCCCTTCCGGTGCTTCTACCGGTGCTTATGAAGCCGTCGAATTGCGTGATGGTGACAAGAACCGTTACTTGGGCAAGGGCGTCTTGAAAGCTGTAGACAATGTCAATTCCATCTTGGGCCCTGCCGTCATTGGAATGGATCCTGCCGCTCAAATGGACATTGACAATAAAATGTTGGGTTTGGATGGTACCCCCAACAAGGCCAAGTTGGGTGCTAATTCTATTTTGGGTGTGTCTCTCGCGGTTTCCAAGGCGGGTGCTGGTGCTCGTGGTGTTCCCTTGTATCAACATTATGCCGATTTGGCCGGTAATGACTTGAGTCAATACACCATGCCAGTCCCTTGCTTCAATGTGATCAACGGAGGATCTCATGCCGGAAACAAATTGGCCTTTCAAGAATACTTTGTCATTCCCACTGGTGCCAAGTCTTTTTCGGAAGCCATGCAAATTGGATGTGAAGTTTACCACACACTTGGAAAAATCATCAAGACCAAGTTTGGTGGAGATGCTACCTTGATTGGAGATGAAGGTGGATTCGCTCCCCCCTGTGACAACCGTGAGGGATGTGAGCTCATTATGGAAGCCATTTCTCAGGCCGGATACAATGGCAAGTGCACCATCGGTTTGGATGTTGCTGCCTCTGAATTCAAGGTCAAGGGCAAGGACGCGTATGACTTGGACTTCAAGTATGATGGAAATGTCATTTCCGGTGAAGAACTTGGAAACTTGTACCAATCCTTGGCTGCTGATTTCCCTATTGTCACCATTGAAGATCCTTTTGACGAAGATGACTGGGCCAACTGGTCCAAGTTCACTGAAAAGAATGGAAAACAATTCCAGGTTGTTGGTGATGACTTGACCGTAACAAATATTGAAAAGATTGGACGTGCCATTGAAGAAAAGTCCTGCACATGCCTCTTGTTGAAGGTCAACCAAATCGGATCCATCACCGAAAGTATTGCCGCCGTCACCAAGGCAAAGCAAGCTGGATGGGGAGTCATGACTTCTCACCGTTCCGGAGAAACCGAAGATACTTACATTGCTGATTTGGCGGTTGGTCTTTGCACTGGACAGATCAAAACAGGAGCTCCATGCCGGTCCGAACGTCTTGCCAAGTACAACCAGTTGCTCCGAATTGAAGAAGAGCTTGGTGCCAAGAACACCGTGTACGCCGGAGAGGGTTTCCGCACGACTGCGTGGATGGGAGAAGGTGTCCCTGCCATGTAAGCGGAGAAAAGTAATGATAGCCGAGTAAGAATTATCCGTTTGGTGTCCTATGTATTGGAAACATGAAAATCAAAGTAGACAGGTCTGGTTCTACTGTAAGGAGCTAAACAAGAACCACGACGCCGCGAATAAATAAATAATTTCAATTTTTCTACGAACGTTTCGCACTGAATAGGCACAGCAGCTTAGAAGGGGGCGGTGAAGGCCGCTTTTTGTAATTCGAGTGAGAGTAGCCCAAACAGTTTGTGGTGGATTTTTTTCTAATATACATGTTCTACTCCTATCTACTAGTGTGTCTCGGTGAAGGCAGCTTTTTGTGATTCGAGTGAGAAAGTGAAATATTTTTCTAATATACATGTTCTACTCCTATCTAGTCTATGTCGCTGAGATGCCATTTACAGTCGCCCGCAAGGAGCAACAAACGCATCCCATGGTGGTGGCCACGGCTTGGTTTCACGGGACCGATCTGCAATTACCATCGCTCTATTTGGTAAGCCTCTTGAAAGTTCAAGCGACCACACTCCCCTCAAGTGCTACCATGACATCCCGGGTGGCAATTACATCAAATATACAGTCCTCCTTGTCTTGCACCCAGTGAGAACATGCTTCTTCAGCTGCCTTCTCCATGTGAGACTTCCCAAGACGAGAACCCATCTTCTTGGGTGGGGTACATTGTGTGGGGTATTGAGGGTAGCGAGACTCTGAGAAGAGTTGAGGATCGGTGTCCCGCACCTGCCACTCTAAAGCATAGTCCGTGGTGTCTTCATCATGCATTTCTGTCTTGCCGTCACGAGCCATGCGCTTTCCCGTCGCCCAGTCACCCAACAATCCAAGACTTCCTTCAAAGAGGATGTGGTCATCTCCACCATCCAAGAGAACCGCAGGAAAGCCATTTCTACGCTGAATGAGATCAATCTTGGCACGGGAGTCTGTGTCCAAACGGATAGAGACAGCCTTGGAGTCTCGACGGACCAAGAATCCCGCCAATCGGGTGTCAACGTGCTTCTTGGTGGCTTTCACAGGCCGTCCATTGATCTTGAAATTGGACACATCATTGTTGAATTCCAGAGTTTGGCTGCCAATCCTAATGGCAATGGTTTCAATGTAGGAAAAGTACTTGACCCGGGTAGTCCGAATGTGGATGTACAATCCCAATCCATCACCAAAGTCAGGGTTATGGACTAAGGCCAAATCACACTCTCCATGGTAATCAAATTTGTCACCAGTCCATGTTTTAAAGTGCTGCCAAAGAAAGGGAGCAAATACATTAGTGTCAGTCCATCGGCCGGCACGTATCCTTTCAAAGGACAGAGTCGTGGCATGCATGCATGTATACTTACAGGATCTCCACTGCCACTAGCTGGTGGAGTAGCAAGTACTAGATTTGTTCCACTCTCGCCGTCTTGGTCTGTTCCACTCTTGTCTTCCATTCTCTGGCAAGTACAGGCAATAGACTTTGTAATGTAGTTGAAAGGCATTTCGGGATCGCCGATTTTGTTAGGACCCGCCGTAGCGTGGTGATCGGTTCCAAACAAGAAAGTTCCACTGGGTGGAATACACGCTTCGCCAAGCATGGCGTGGGCCAAAACGGTTAACATGTATTCGTCGTTGCCGTCGCAGGCAATCCCTGTGAGGTCAACTTGAAGTTCGTACGTGTCTTTGCCACCGATGGAAAAGCTCGAGTTGGAAAAGTCGTGTAAATCCGGAGTCGTCGAGTCGGGAATCATGGGCAGATTGGCAATGTTGTCTCCCCACCAAACATTGGCTTGGAATATTTGCCAGTAGCCAACGGCGGAGAATTCCACCGTCATGATGGAGTCCAGGATGGAAATACAAATGGTACCTGCGTCCGGTTGCCAAACATTGTAAACTTCCATATCATAACAAAAGGAGCTGACATCGGCAGGGGCGTACTCTGCACAAGTGTCCTCTGTTTGACCTGACAAAATGGGCGCCGAGAGGTGGATCATGTCCTCCTCCGTTTGAGCCGAGGCAATTTGCACCGCGGCCAGGAGCACCAGAATTGTCGCGATGAGTTTCATGTTTCCTATAATGTTGTTGTGGATAGATAGAATAGATTTGTTGGATACGATTTTATGAGAAACAGAGCACAAGAATCGCAGTACTTGTATGAATAAATGAATGAATGATACCTGTGGACATACAGTTGATGATTCGCATTGGCTGGAAACCTACCAACGGCGAAACTGGCATCCCGGACCGCTCCTACCGTATGCCACAAATAGTAATGTTCAGTAAGTGACAATGAACTATATACTTCGTTTAACCGGTGATTGGCCGCAGTTGACTTTCATCTACTTCTTCTTCATCTGCCACAACTAGAAAAACTTTAACAATTTTGACTAAAAAATTAATGAGAGAGCAGCTAACAGCGCTATTCAGCTACTGTAGTGGTTTCAATATGCTACTAGTAGTAGAACTCGTAGTAGCTTCTGCCACGACTGCACAGTGCTTGCCACCGGAGGAGCGGTGTCAATACCGGCATAGTAGCATTACGAATGCGATGCCCCTTATAAATAAAAGTTGGACGTTCGGGACTGATTGGATTACTTCACGCCGTTAGAGTTAAAGTTATTTTGTATGTTTTGAAAGCAGCACAAAGGAAAGAAAAACAAACATTTCAATGTCGTCTTCATTGATTGTCATTCTCTTTCCCAGCTTCGACGAATGTCAAATGAAAGTTTTAAGGACTGTGTTGTTTGGTGCTGATTTTCTACAAAGTGTTGGACAAAGAACGGAAGCAAACAATGTGAAATGCAAGTTGGGGCGAGGCGACAATGAAGTTGAGCGCAGAAATGACAGAATGAGCTGGCATTGGCAAAATGATGAATGTCTCCATCATGATGAATGTTGTCATCACAAAGGCATTGCCAAATTCCTCAACGGAGGTGAACTTCAGGGTCAGTGCGTGGTGATGGCTCACTAGCTCTTTTTGCTGGGCGAACTGGTTGGTGTTGCAATGGAACAACTTCCGCGCTGGGAGACCTCCAAAAAAAAAGGTGGCTTCATCCGGTCGGTCCAACGCCGCGACTGCTTCCTCTTGGGAACATGAATCTCGCTGGGCGGCATCCACAACAATTTGTGTGCATGGAGACGGACGCAAAGCGCAATTTCATCCTTGGAGTGATCTTTTTCCTCTCCACCAAGGTCACAACAACGGACGCAAAAGGTGTCCACCACGGCGTTTCCATGTTTGTCCTTGACCACATTCGGACCCAACAGGATGACACCGTGGTGCCATTTTCCATCCTCCAACCATTTGTGGATGTTCATGCCAACGACAACTTGAGGTTCTGTTGGTTGGGACTTGCGCTTGTGTTGTTGGACACGAGCAGGCTGTTTCGAGGTGTTGTGTGAGTTGTCGTCATCTCCTGTTTTCCTGAACATTTCTGTTCCTGGGTGCTTGCGTCTGGGAGCAGGTTTCCAAGGTCCAGGACGGGTGTGCTTGAAGACTGCTGCTGGTTTGCTTCTCTTTGCCACACCGTCTCCTTTTTTCCTACAAATCTCTGTTCGTGGGTGCTTGCGTCTGGGAAGAGGAGAGTTCCATGGTTTCGGGGCAGTTTTCTTCACCACGACGTCATCATCGTCATCGTCATCGTCATCATCCTCATCTTCATCGTCCTTCGATGTCGCCTCGGCTGCCAATTCATGGTCCAGATTTTTGACATGACTGCTGTCACAACTGACCATGTTGCTGCTGTCATCATCGTTGCTGCTGCTGTTGCCAACGCTGCTCGTGCTGCTGGGATTGTTGTCGCCCGTCGATTTGGGTGCATTTGCTGCTGCTGCTGCTGCTGCTTCTGATGCTGTTGCGATTGGTCTCCAAATTGTTTCCGCCTGATGAATCACATTCGTTGGATCGTTTGGATCGATGAGGACACATGCTGGCAGTCTGACGGTTTTGCAACTTTTGTTCTTCATTGTGGGTTGTCGTCATTTTGCTTCTTCTCAATTTCCATGTGTTGTCATGTTGGTGTCCCACAAGGCAGAAATTGTGGTGCAAGCCGATCGTGCAAATTGATGCAATGTCAAATCTCAAGGGAACGACGAAAGGCCACACGTGGATGTGGTCATGTCGAAATGGTTAAGGACAATGTCGAAGATGCTCCACACAATGTCAGCAGGGATGACATCCATCAGTCGCATCAAAATGATGGAAAACGAAAGTGCTCCATTTTCACGATTTGAAACACATGGCAACTGCGCGTGCTTCACAATTGGTTGCGATGGATGGATGTGCGGGCACCGGCACGTGCCTGGCAGTGGCATGACATCCGTCACTCGTGTCGAAACAATCGAAGCGATGGGCACCGAAGATGTCGGTTCACTCCACGATCAAGATTTCAAACAACGTGCTTCATTGAGCATTGGTTGTGACATGGATGGATGTGGTGGTGTCGGGCGCCACGCAGCGTGGCAGACAGCAGCTAGCTTCACACAGCATCGTGATGGATCACGATGGGTGCGAAAATGAATCTGTGGAGGAGACAATCCTTTGATGGCTGCCATCTGGAGTGTTGGTGAAGTCAGCGGCAGCTTCAGCGGCGACATTTCAGATTTTCAAGGCAGACCTCTTTTGTGAGCAATGAGCAAGTGTGTGTCCAATCAACAGAGTTCCTGTGTGTGAACCACGCTAGAATGGGCATCACAGTTGCAGCTTTGCACACTGCTGGACAGACAACACATTGAAGAACAATCAATTGGTGATGAATGGCATGCTCAAATTTCTCCCGATGGCTTTCCCATCTGGTGGTCAACCGCAGAGCTGTCAAGCTGGAATGTTCCAGCTCTGACATCGCTCTTTGAAGCAACACAACTAGCGACAAGAACAACCCAGCATTCAAATCGATCATCACAGATAGCCAGAGCACGTCGAGAGCTTTCCAAAACATCCGGGCTGAGCTGCTGGGGATGTTTCCATCTGAAGTTGTGCCAAGAAGAAGCTGAGACAGAACAATGAGCCAGAACACGCGTTGTCAATGTGCAATCTTGTTGCTTCGTGTTGCAACGCGGTGAACAACTGCATGTCGCCGAGTTTGTCATTGTTGTTGTTGTTCTTTGTAGATGGACAGACACACAGACAGATGACATGACAACAAAATCAAGTCTTCTTGCTCCTCACAGATCGTCTGACACACAAGTCAGTGATGCTGTTGCTTGGAACAACCACTCCTTTTTTGTGAGGAGCATTGCATCGAAAGATGGGATCGTCAGAACATTGATGTTCTTCGCAGCACGTCAAATCGCGACCACCATTGTCGCCGTCTGAACCTTTGCGAGACAATTCACACAGCGGCATGCGACAATCTTTGCACAAATGGGATGTTTTGCGAATTGTTTGTGACCCCTGCTCGTTGAGGTGCCGGCGACACATGAAGCATGGACGAACAACTGGATTTCCAATTGTCCGTCCTTTGTCCTGTTGCTGCTGTGTTGGGGGTGTTGCAAGGTCGCCTGTCTTCTCGTCACGGATTCTTTCAAGCATGTGCGATGCGGATTGCAGTGCACCCTTGGGCGGCTTCTTTTGTTTGCACTTCCAATGTCGCAAACCAGCGCAAATCCAATCCGCAAAGGCAATTGTTTGAAGAACATCAACGTCATCTTGTTCGACACCCACCACTTGCATTTGACAATGACGGCACATTCGGTGCATGTCGACGATTGACATTCCGAGCAATGTTGTTGCCAATCGAAACCATGGGTCCTTTGTTAGCCATCATTGTTCCAATGCTGACACACTTTGCCGCGCTTTGTTGTGTTCATCAATGAGAGGGGCGCACTCATGCAAGAAGTGAATGACATCCGGGCGCAAAATCGACTTGCAGTTTGTGTTGCCCCATTCGTCTTCAAACTTTGATGCATGTTTCACTTTGGAGGGGCATGTTTTACCACAACTTGTGATGAAATGAGCGACCCCCTTTTGACTCCACGCGTGAGCAATCGCAATCACTTTGACGCTGCAGATGACGGCTGTCATCACCACCCAGTGACCGGCGGGGTGTTCTCCATGGCGAGCAGAAAGAATGGAGTGGAGAACTTCCATTGGAAAAAGAGCCTTGTGTTGTTTGACAACCAAGGTGGAGAAAACGTCCAATCTACTCTTCAATTCAACACAACTCATTGCTGAACCAAACCAAGCATCACCACCACACCATCCGCCTGGTGGCACCCCTGCCCCCTCAACTTGCCTTGATGCTTCGGCGGCATGAACTGCAATTGGTTGATCAGTGGGTAAACAGCTCATCAAACGATTCTTTGATTGAAGGTCTTCAAAGCAGTGCTTCTTTTTGTCTTGATGTTCTGGTGCCACAACAACATCTTGGAACACCAAAACTCCAGATGAGCATTCGACACCGTTCCGCAACATCGTCCCAAGCGGCACCGGCTTTTGAGGTTCCCATGCAACATAGGGAAGACTGCCACCTTTTGAAGTCTCTGGCCGCCATCCGCTCATTGACTCATCCATCATTAGCAATTGAGTCAAAAACAGTGCCTTGCGCTTTCCATTGAAAGAATTGAGGCATGGAACGAACGTGTCCCACGCACGATCTCTTTGATCTTCGCACCACCATTTCTTATCGGCCCACATCAAGGCACAAGCACCTTCAAAGGCCTTGAACATGTCAATTGGAATGTGCTGGCCAAAGTTTGGATGTGGATGTCTGCCCCCACCTTGGCCTCGTTTCCACAGATTGTCGATGTCGATTTCTGCTTCGGTCACCGCCGCAACCATCAACAAATGGCACTGCTTAACTGTCCAGTCAGGGTCATCGTCGTCTGGTTGATTGAATGCAATTTTTTCGTCCTTAACTGTTTGACAATGTGGTGCCCTTCTGTCAGAAAAGAACTCGTCTAAGAGCTTGCCGTGACCTTGGACGCTTGGAAAGCAATCCTTAAACAACATCTCGCCAAAATCTGCAGTGTCACTGAAGTCGATTTCCTTCTTCAGGCCTAACGTTTCTGGGACTTTCATGGGATCAGCCAGGATGTGATCGCCATCTGGTAGGATGTCCCATTCAACACAATCCTCTTCATTGTGCCGGCATCTAAAATTTGTTGCGTCTTGGATTTCCTCCTCAGTCCTTGATCGAAAAGCGGCTGCGTCAATCTGGTGCGGAGTCGGCTTCTTCTTCTTCTTCGCCATTTCTTCCAGCTCTTTTGCTGCACTTTCTTTGACTAAAGAAGGAATGTCATTCTCTTCGTCACCAGTCTTCAAGACTGTCAATCTGGCTCGTCTCACTTTCACAATGGTTTTGTGTCCAGCTGGAAAGGCGTCAAAATCAACATTGCACCCGACCGCTCCCTTTCCGCTTTTTGCTGTGCCAAAGAATCTGCAATTGTCAGGATGTGGTCGGATGCACTCCCTTTGCTGGGCATCCAATTCAAGCACGGCATTGCAAGTTTTGCGAGAAACCCAAACACGGCAGCCAATTTTAATTGCTGTTTGTGATTTTGTTGTTTTCTTTTTGCGAGCGGTCGTTGTGCCAGGCGGGCTTGGCTTCCTTTTCCTTTGAGCAGACTCCTCTTCTGTCATGCTGTTTCCCAATGCGGCGGCTGCGGCTGCCGCAGCAAAAGCAATTTCATCCGCAGATGGGTCACTTGTTGAATTCGGAGAAAAGCCCAAGTCAAGATTGACTGGGTGTGGTGGCGAAGCATCTAGTCCGTCTGGGCCTTCGTCTTCCTCCAATTGGGCTGCAAGTCGTTCAAGATTGCCGGGAGAGGCTAGCGTTGCATTCCTAGGACCTCCTTGTGCTGGCATGTTGGGTGCCATGGTCTGTGTTGGTGTTGGTGTTGGTGTTGGTGTTGGTGTCAAGTAATTTGAATTTTGAATTATCCGCGAAAACAACACGGCGAGAAAATTAGCTCTGGCTTCTAATTTGGCACAACAACAACACTGACAAGTAGCTCTTGTGTTGCTCCTTTGTCAAACAAACTCGTTTATTCAATGTAGTAGCTATATAGTTTGAAATTCTATAAACAATGTTGGCCATTGTCATTGGCTTCTCTCGCGTATCTTATCTAGTCTATTTGCGCTAGAATTTAAGCTAGAATAATAGGGTTCGCGTTCTAGCTCTATGGTAAACCACTACTAGCTACTCCCTCCGATCAGATTATAACGCAACAGACATATATGGCTAAGAACCACGGACAGACCCTAATGTACTACAGCTACACGAATTTGGCTGGCGTTCAGCTGATTTGACTACTTAGATGAACATAAGGGTTGAATCTCTAATAATGCGCCGGCAGGCTTTACTCCCTCCATTTAGTGACACGAAAAAAGTTTTGTTTTGGATTTTCAAGTTTTCGAGTGAACACGCTAAACTCAACAAGAGACCTATCAACATCGCTGACAGTCAAGTAGTTGACAATGGTAATGAAAGCATGTTAGTTGACCGACGAAGTTCCAGTACCTTGTGCTTCTAGAAGAGCAATTCCTTCTTCACAGACTTCTAGTGTCAATGGTAGCCTGTTTGTACGTTCCAATTTATCCTTGTTCATGTGAGGGATCTTGTAGTTGTTGTGGCCATTGCACTTGATGATCTCGTTCAAACAGCTCTGATAAGTAAGCCAAATACGATTGATCTTGTTAGTTGGATACTCATTGTAGCACATAGTTACCATTTCAATTAGTTCCAGCGAGTTCATTGGGCAGTAGCTGTGATGCATGGACTGAAGGGCATTGAAGAAACCCAAATCATTGATATTGACATCTGGTGAATTCGGTGGCTGTGTCACCAATACAATGCTGTCAGTCAAGCCCAACGTCTCCATCTCTTCATACCACATGTCATCTTCATTCTTAGTTGGAATGTGTGAGGGTGCACCATCTTGTTGGATATATATAGTGCCATACCTTGACTGCTCGCACGTTGGAAATTTGGATTGTGTTGCTGGAACAACATCATTGATCATCATGGTCCTGTACTTATCTCTATCAATACACTGCTTTTGGAACTCATCTGTGCCTGCTGCCCTGTTGACACTCGTCCTCTGGGCGACTGTGTATTCTCCAATTGGCCAGATACCAATCTTTCCATCCCACCATTGACGATTTGGCAACATTCGTGGCCTTGCTTGGGCACAAAGAAACATCACTTTGGTAATATGAGACTTGTGGCTAACATACCTTTTCGGTGGCTCTTCTCCATAGATGATGATGTAGCTTTCTCCATCCCTGCAAAGGAAGAACCACTTCTCATCAACATGAACTTCATCCATCAGAGGGAGGAACTTGGTTGTTGACTCCTGTCGGGTTGTTGATGTTAAAGCATTTAAATCGATTTTCGAAAGTGCATGCTGGAGTCTGGCTAGTTGGTTGGCCTCTGTTAACTTGGGCTTTAGGCTGTTGGTGTGACGCCTGAAGACAGAGCCTTTCTCTTTGAGGATGCACATAAGGGACGACTGTGGTATCTCCAGTTGTGCAGCCAACATGCGTGTTCGGCGCCGTTTCGAAAATGGGATCAACGCTACTTTGGCTTGTAACTCTTCTCTGTTGTGCTTGCATTTACCCTTTCGACGCTCGCTCATCCTTGTATCAAACACAGCAGGTGGTATGTGCCTGTCAAGGAGGACATTGTCAGGTGGAGGATCATCATCATTGTCATTGTTGGTGGGAAGATTTGGTAATTCTTTTTGAATTTGCTTCCAAAGACGCATGCAGGTACTCCGGTGAACGGAAAAATACGCGGCAACGGCGGAGAAAACACCATTTGGAGGCGTCCCTTGCCCAGTCAAAGCCACCATCATTGAGTACGCTGCTTTCTTATCCACCATTGTCATCCTCTTGCCCTTGGGGGGAGCTACATCATTGTCATTATCCATTATTTGATTTGACAAGTAGTTGTGTCAAAATAGACTCGTGTTATTAGTGAGTGTATTTTTGACACGCTAAACTGTAAGAAAGTCAAGCTAAACTAAATTTTAGATCATATAAACTATATAGATCGATACCTTTTAATATTCTCTGTCGCAAGGCGTGCTAGTCAAAAGCATTCGTGTCTCCTATACTTAGAGATAGTTTGACACCCGGCGTGTTGCGATAATCTGATCGGAGGGAGTAGATGAGAGGAACCACACATCACGAAGGCGTCCTACTCTACTAAACTAGTAGACACCTACTACACCGCTAGAAAGGCAGCTGGAATCCCTGATCTGTTCAATACCACTGCGAACCAGATGGATAACAAAAACAAAAACCAGAAATCACCGTTGGCAGAGCCATTCGATCTTCCTGATAGCAACGACAATCGGAATGATGGCGCTGCGTCCGACGAATTGTACACCGACGAAGACAGCATCTTCCGCCTACGTAGTAATAATAGTACTAATACTGGGGCCAGTGGCCAGCAAGAGAGAGCAGAGACAGAACAATTCAACCGACAAGAAAGTACACAACAATTGATAGAGCAAGCGGGGGCTGCTGCTATATTGGCAGCTGAATGCAATCGTGATACCGATAGTGTCTTGTCCGATGACGGCGAAGGACACGAGGATCGCATCGATGCCAGTAGAAGGAGAAGTATTCAAGCCCTAGCCACTCTTAATGTAGAAGATTTCCGGCGCATGTCCGTCGCCTCTTGTCAATTCACACAGGAAGCTTCTATTGAGCGACCCCTGTCCACGAATTACTCGCGACCAATTTCAGACATGAATAGTAATGAGGATGCTGATGTTATAAAAAACAATGCCGTTTCTGAAGATGACACTATCGATAAATTGGAGGATTTTGTACATACTTGTGAATTCGAAGATAGCAAGCTATCATCTTGGGACGACGGTGTACTAGTAGACACTCATTCCTCCGAGTCTTCGGTTGAAAATCCTCAAAGCATGGAATCCAGGGAACGAGGACTCTGCACAGAATTTCACGAAGCTGATAAAGGAGGACTGCATTCTTCGTCTTCCTCTCCTTCTGGTGCGATAGAGCTTGACGACCTATCGATCGACAGCAGTAATAGTCTGGGCAGCGTCTCAGTGCCTATCGTTGTTGAGCCTCCGCCGACGAGTCTAACTGATGTCCTGTTGTCAGCAGGGGTAATCGAAGATGCCGATTTAGCTGCTTTGGATGAGTTACACACTGACAAGAGACTGCATGAGCAATCCACTGGTGATGATGATGCCCTTCTGCTGTATTATATGTTTTCTGATTTTTCCACTCCTGCAGTATCATTGAAGAGTGTTAAGGATATTCTCAAAACCGAGGCAAGGAGAGATTTTCCGTCGCTCAGCAATGCTGGTGATAAGGAATCAATTCCATTGCCAAGGGACGTGGTTGTCAATGTTGAACAGAAATCTAAAGTCCTCTCAGTTATTCTGTACCGCAATCACCAGCTCTTGTTGCAGATCCCAAAGGTATTCTTAATGGCCTTCTTTCGTCTTCTTATTCGACTTCTGACCAATGAAACAGATTTTGAATATAATGAACGAACATTGCTTCTAGTTGACTGGAGGGAAGAGATTACCGATGGCAAAGCTTCAGTAGCAGCGAGAGAGGAGGAGCGAAATGCAGACCCTTCCTATCAAGTGCGAAGGGACCGATCCAGACGCACCGGAGGATCAAACACCGACGGGGACAAATCACAGGGATTTCTACCTTTTCAACTTGACGACGAGAATCGAGACCATTCTTCTAGGAAAGATGCCCTAATCTACACCATGGTAAGGCTGCAGCAATGTGGGACAATTTGTGGTTCATCGCATGGTAACAGTGACAAGCTTGCAGCCAGAAAGTTGATACGTGTGTTTGACGTCATCAAAGGCCAGAAAGGCTATCGTCATTTACTTGCGCCAGTCGCTCGGTTGCTCGGTCTTACCTGTGCTGCTGGGGTCTCAGAACGAGTGCTTCGTCGTATTTTGACCTTGGCGTCGGCTCCTGTTGTATCCTTCAATCAAATTCCACTAGTGGCTCGATTGCTGCTAGTGCGAGCATTGCAGATCGCTACGGAGGGTTCATCAAGAAGTATTTTCTTGAGGGGAAAGACAAGCTTTAGCAATTTCTTCTCATTTGGTGGCGGGAAAGGTCTCAGGAGAACCATCAGTGGCTTGTCTGCTTGGCCCTTTCGAAATGACTTTGGAATGGCGGTTTGGTTTAGGGCGGAAACGTTTGCTAGCGGAAATTCGAAATATCCGGTCCTCCTTAGTGTGCGGTCCGAAGATGGCGGTGGAATCGAAATTTCTATCATGCCCCTTGAAAATGATAGCCACGCAGAGTCAAATACCGCGTCTGCGGCAGTGTTGGTAATATCTGTTTTCGATTCCGATCCAGATGGAATGGAAGAAGTCGAGGTTCAACGACTGAGAATGCCTGGTTGCATTTTACTGCCTAGGATTTGGTACCATGTAGCAGTGCGGCACACACGTTCGAGAATGAAGGGTGTCTTCTCGTTGTCAACACGGCAACAAGTTTTGATAATGTTGGATGGGAAAATGATGACTACAGAGTCGCTCACCTTTCCGCGAGTGTCAAATGAAGATTTCTCACGCGAGAGCAAAGCAGCAGCCTTCCTTCAGAAGGCTGTTAGAAGATCAATAAGCCGAACTGGTATGTCTCTCACAGTTGCGCTTGGTGAAGGCCTTGAAGGACAAACTGGCTCGCTTTATTTGTTTCACGAAAATGTGTCCGATGCCACTTTGCGCTCCATCTACGAAATTGGTTCCGGGGCGGCTGGAACTGTCGTGAAAGCCAGACACCACAATAACAGGTGGGACTCACGTCGTTGTGATAT
>Ga0163148_10004464_pt1 | contig 14630 bp, 22 predicted proteins | sample OliLakLV19MP7P2_FD_148606 | JGI IMG/M metagenome (GOLD analysis project Ga0163148, IMG submission 148606) | Freshwater microbial mat bacterial communities from Lake Vanda, McMurdo Dry Valleys, Antarctica- Oligotrophic Lake LV.19.MP7.P2 | ecosystem: Environmental > Aquatic > Freshwater > Lake >...
ATTGAAAGCATTGGGCATAGGCGCAAAATCGGGCGCACCAAGTGATGAGGAAATAATGAAAAAGGCCGCAGACGATATACAAAGTAGTGGAGAGCCAAAAACAGAAGAGGAAATAGATAAAATAAAGCGCACGATTGAAACCGCAAAGGATATAATAGAAAGCGTAACAAGTAGCCCCGCAGAAAAAGCAGCCGCACAAGAGGCGCTAGATAAGGCAGAGGACGCACTAGAAAACAGCGAAGCACCCGGATTTTTAGATACGATAAAAAATTTACCCACACCTGTGCTAGTTATCGGCGGTATTGGTTTGGCCTTTGTAGCTGGTAAAGCGTTAAAATTATTTTAAATAAAATAAACAACATGAAAAGAAGAAGAAAAAGTACCACCGCAAAGCGGAGGAAATCAACCCGCAGACGTGTAAGCGGAAACCAAAGTTTTGCCCCGTCAGTAATTGGAAGAATTGGAAGAAGGAAAAAAGCTAAGCGCAGTCGTAAACGTTCAAAAGTTGGCGCACTAGGTGACGCAACAAATACACTTTTAGGAATTGCCGGGGGCGTTGCCCTTGGAATCCTAATTGATAAAGCCGGCGATAAATTCGCACCTAATTTAAACCCTAAAATAAAATCTTTGGTAAAAGTTGCCGGGGGCGTTGCCCTTGTAGTTATGAAAGGAAACAAATCTATGATTAAAGGCGTAGGTATGGGACTTGCAGCAAATGGAGTAACAACAGCAGCTAGGGACTTCGGTATTATTTCCGGTATAGATGAATTTATGAACGGAATAGGAGCGGGTAGCGATACTATGACAATAGAAATGAACGGAACGCCGGAAAATGCGGGACGTTTAATGGGTGACAATGTAAGCGGCGAATATATGAGCGGATCGGCTATGGTTATGCCTTCCGTAATTGGAGAATAATAAATTTTAATTAAATATTTATAAACTTTTAAATTTAAAAAAATGTATAGCAAATTATTTTTTAACGAAGTAAAGGCAGCCTATAAGGACGCAAACGAGAAAGCAATTGCAGAGGGACAAAAAGCACCGGGGATGCCGTTGTTAACAGAAAGTCAATTAAGATTAGAATCTTTTGTAAATACAACAACAACAAGATATACGTTTGGTGTATTAACTTCTGATGTGTCACCGGGTACAACTGGAGTAAACGCAACAGAAGTACGTTTACAAACAAACGACAATTTCCATATTAGGAGTATTGCGTTTTATGTAGCTTTTACAGCAGCTAGTACAGATACTAGTTATAGACTATTATCTTATTTTTCTGATAAAGTAACGGGATCCGTAGCGGCTACATTGAATTATGAGGGTATTTACAACAATGGTTTGTTAAATATAAATGTAAATCAGGTAGATGTTTTAACAAACTATCGTTTGTCAAAACATAAACTTGTACCACAAACACAAAAAATATCGGTATCGGTAGATACTGCATACGATCAAATTAATATGCAATCAGACGGAATAGTAAACCTTTCCCCTGCAATCATGTTAAGCGGTGCATATACAAACACCATTACCGTACAATTAGCGGCGGCCATTACTTCCGCAGTAGCAAGTAACAACAGCCGTATGGTTGTTATCTTTGATGGTATCAGAGCGCAAAACGCTGCAATACGTAAATAAATAAAAGTATTATTTAACGCCATGAGTTAAATAGTCTTATGCCGGGCGGCTGCTTTGTGCCGTCCGGTTTTTAACCTCTTAAAAAAAATAAAATGAATAATATAATTGTCGATAAATCGTATAACGTTGAGTTGCTAGTCGCACAGTCAAGCACGAGCCAACAGATATATTTTCCTATCCTTCAAGTCCTTGATAACAAGGTAACGCAGGGAATAGAAACGTATAATATTTTGGACGTTTTAAAGTCGGTTAACAATGTGGCACTAGCAAACATTGCACTCTTACAAGTTTCTTATTTAAATTTAGTTGTGGGAGATATACAGCAAATTTGGAATTTCCCGCTTGTCTCTTTAATTAATGTACGTACAGGCTCAACAGGAGCAGGAAGCGTGTTTAATGGATATTGTAATGAACTAAATAACCTTAAAATTATTTGGGCTAAATCATACGTGTTTATTTCGGACGTTACCAAAATTTCGGCAGCGCAAAATGAAGCCTTTGTATTTAACGTAAAATACACAGACCCTGTAGGCGATAGTTCAATAAGAACAGGCAACGGATAAACCCATGCCGAGAAAGTTTTAAAGAGTTTCCCCGGCCTTTTGGCCGGAATAATAATAATATATATCCATGGCAAATTACGAGAAAGGTAAAAGGGATGCTATCACAGCTTTTTCCCATCAAAATAAAAGTTTTCCAATTTGGAAAATGCATGATGTAGGTAAAAAAATTATTGTTGATAGTAATTTGCACGAGCAAAACCCGGACAAAAGCACAGAACTATTAAAAAATGCTTTTGAAAAACTTACTCCGGGTTGCTTGTATTGTTTAAGCCTGTATAAATCGGGTAGGCGTTCACATGGAAAAGAAAATAGCAGTATTACGTTTATGAATGATGATAGCGAGAAGGTAGGGGCGGCAGAGGAAAAGCAGACGGCACAGCCTACAAAAATCGCATACGAAAACACTATACAACCCCCGGCAGCAAGTGAGCGGATAGGATTGTCGGAACATATAGCACTAATACAAAGTAAGGCCGGAGCAGAGGCCAAATTGATGTATATGGAGGGTATTGTTTCGGATCAAACTAAATATATCGCAGAACTAGAGGCAGAACTAAAAAAATGTGAGGAAGAAATCGAAGAACTAGAAAACGAAATAGAAACACTAGAAGAAGCGGAAGAAGAAGAAGAAGCGGAAGCGGTGGCCGGGACTGAAAAGGTAACACTAGAAAGCGCATTAGCGGGATTGATAAAAGAAAACGGGGGACTTGTTATTGAAAATCTTTTTAACAAAGGATTAAAAGAAGATATAGGCATAACAGAGGAAACGGATAATGCAACAGTAAACGGAATAACTTCCGATTTGTACACACGTTATAGTGTAGAGGCTCTAAACGTAGAAATGTTAACACTAAATCCACAATGGAAAAAACATCTGTTTAAGTTAGTGCAGATCGGACAACAAAAGCCGAACACCTTTAGAATGTTATTAAAAAAATTAGAAGATTATTAAATGGCAACATATAGCGTTAATGATATTATCAATAAAACATTAGTAGCTAAAGACAATGTTTTGGGATATTTTGACAAACCAAGGTCGGAGAGGTCGCAGCTATTTAGGAAAAATGAAATTATAGGGCGGGTTTATTCGTGGGTAAAAGACCCAAAAAATACGGGTCAATTTTTTTGGATGATAGAGCAAAAAGATGGAAAATATATGTATGTATTCCACGATAGTAATAGACTAACAATATCAGAACGACTAGGAAAAAGCCAACAGGAAAAAGAAAAAGAAGCGGAAGAACAAACAAAGAAAGATGAAAAGGGAATGTTTGTTTACTACTTTGAGAAATACGGAAAAATAGTTTTATTGTCCGGCTTAGGTTTAGCGGTTTTTAAAGTTGTTTATAATAAATACAATCCAAGCAAATGAAAAATATTTTTGAAGAAAAACCAAAGAAGGTTTATAATATCCCGTTCTCCTTTTCAGATAATAGTAGCCGATCATTTAACTGTAACGCTATTGTATTTATAAATTCGGGAACGGTTAACGTTTCTTTAAACGACATTTTTTTATTAGTTCCCGGCGCATCAATAGCGTTAAATGGAAATCAAAACGAAATTGATAGTACTATTTATAAAATTACCTTTTCCGCAGCAGCCGGAACAAAATTATTGCAAGGATGGCAAAAATACGATGCGGGAATAACCACAGAGCCGCCGTACCCTAAATATGCTTTTTATACAAAAGAGCCAAACAAAAAAGATCAGGACAAAGCACGTACCGGACATACGGCAAGAAAGGGCGAAAAAAATAACCGTTGGAATAATAAACTAAAATCTGATTTTTAATGTACAGCTATTCGCAAGGATTACAGGTTGATTTTAACGGTACTAAATTAGGGTCGTTTAGTGAAATTAATTTTACGGGTGCGGGTGTAACGGTTACAAATGTAAACGGAGTAGCAACGGTAACAATTCCCGGAGCGACAAGAAGCAACGTAACACTAGGAACAAGAAATATTTTTGTTTCTAAACAGGGGGTGGATGCAACGGGAACGCCGGGCGATCTTGCGCTAGATTACCTAACAATAGGGGCGGCAATAACGGCGGCAATAGCACTAACACCAAGCGCAACAAACCCAATAAACATAGTAGTGTATACGGGAACATACGCCGAAAATATTACTATACCCGCATTTGTTAATTTGATTAGCGCAGAGCCTTTAGTCTTTTTATATAATGCATCTAGTTACTCATCCATTGCCTCTAGATATTCGGACGTAAAAGGATATGTATATGTAAACGGAACAATTACGCAAAGCGGAAATAATGTTAATATAGTTGGTATCAATTGTAATACGCTTACTATTTCGGTAGGCAATTCAAATAGTTCATACGTTGGTTTTGTAGCATCAACAGCAATATTAAATACCTCTGCTACCGATAGCGGAATATGGTACGATGTGCATGCTGAAAGTTTTTTAGCTAATTGTGCTATCAATGGTTATCATAATTATTGCACAGCTTCTAGTTTAAGTTTCGGTAGTAGTTCAACGGCAAACTCTAAAAACATTTTAGGTAAAATGTATAATTGTATTGTTGATGGCGTTGGCGGTTATGCGAGTAATACCAATATACCTAGCGGTTTTAACGCAGGAAATATTTCAGGTACTATGGATAACTGTGTTTGTAACGGAAATTATTCCTTTGCATCTGCCGCAGGTGGCAATGGCGGGACTATATCGGGAAAATTAACAGGTTGTACGGGAGCTACAACCTGCTTTGCATCTGCGGATGTTGGTAATGCAGGAACTATCTTAGGTATACTAACAAATTGTTCAGGTATAGATATTTGTTTTTGCGCCGACTTCCTGGTATCAGGACAAATGGTAGGAACTTTAATAAATTGCGATGCAGGAACAAACTATGCATTTTCATTAAGTACAATGTATTTAGGTGGAAAAATCATCCGTTGTCGATCAAATCCAAGTGTGGCAAATCATTCAGCTATAAGAATACTACAAGGAACTTGTACTTTTGAATATTGCGACTTTAAAGGAAATGGAACAGGCTTTGGTATTGCTTCCGCAGATGGTGCAAATTATAATATTGATGCCCGTTTTTGCTCTTTTTATGGAACGGGAATTCATCCTAATCTAACTAATTTAACAGCAACCCCGTACAATACGGACGATGTAAATTCAATATTCTAATGAACGCAAATAAAATAAACCCGTTTAATATTAAATGGAGCGTTACCCCTATAGTAACATTATTTTCTTTACAAGGATTGGCAGTAAATAGCCCTGCAAATACTTCTGATAATGTACTAGCCTCTTATAGTTTTGACCCTGATCTATTTATTAATCAAGGAACGGAACTAATAATAAAAGCACATTGGACACTAGCAAACACAGCCCTAAACAAAACGCCGGGCATTGTATACGGCGCAACAACTGTTTTTGCCGTAGCCTCGGCAACACCAAACATTAATTTTTTTACAGAAACAAGAATACGAAATATGGATGATAATAATCTTCTATATTATAATTTTTATATACAGGGTAGTACTTCTTTTGGTTCACAAAAAGGAACACTATTAAACACCGCAGGAACAAAAGTAATTTCAGCAAAGGGCCAAAGTGATAATGGAGCAGCCGCAGACTTACAATTGAATGCATTTAGTATTCAGTTAGCAAATTACGGAGGGTTTTAAATGGACTTGTTATTTGAAAATTTAGTTAAGTCTAATAAAGACGCTTTTAAATTAAAGGTTATTGATATAGCCAATAAATTAGGAGCAAACCCCAATTGGTTAATGTGGGTAATGAGAAGCGAAAGCGGACTAAACGAAAAAGCACAAAACACAAAATATTTAGTACAGGGACAACCCGCAACGGGATTAATACAATTTGTAAAAAGCACCGCAGAATATCTAGGAACTTCAATACCCGCACTTTATAATATGAGTAATGTTGACCAATTGGATTATGTATATAAATATTTTAAACCATACGCCGGACGAATTAAAAGTATATATGATGTGTATCTAATTATATTTTTCCCCATAGCACTAGGAAAACCCGATAGTTGGGAGTTTCAAACTAAAAATTTAAAACCGCAAACAGTAGCAAAAAGCAATCCTATATTTGATTTGAATAAAGACGGGATTATTACCGTAGCGGAATTTAAAAAGTATATAGATAAAAAGATAACACCGGAACAAAGACCCTTTATATTCACAAGTACAGGCGGCGCAATGGTAGGAATAGTATTTTTATTAGGTATGGGTTTATTATTGAGGCAAGTTTTAAAATAATAATATGATCGCATTTAAAGCGCAGAAATAGAAACAGGGGAAATTTATTTATCAACCCCTACGGATAGTATTCAGTTTTAGTATTATATTTAATTAACCAAAAAAAACCCATGTTAAAGAATATTATTAAAAATTGGCGTACCTCTTTATTAGGTACCGGCTCGTTAAGTGCTGCAATAATTAATTTTACACAAAACCCCAATGACTATAAAACGTCAATAGGAATGGCAATAGTAGGAATACTAGGCTTAGTAGTTGCGGACGGACATAAGCCGCCGGGAGATGCCCCGCTAAAGGGATAGTTTTATAGTGAAATAGTTTAACAAAGAAAAGCCCCGACATATTGTCGGGGCTTTTTTTATGCCTTTCCCATTATGTACTATATGGAGAAACCTTTGAATTTTTAATTGCTTGAATAATCTTCGGTAATTCCTTAGATGAAATTTGCCCTAGGACAGACGATAAAATTAAAATTACCTCTGCAGCTTCTAAGCCGTCAATATTTATATTAACAACGTCCCCCTGTGGCGGGTTTGTAATAATATCCGGAGTAACAATACTAATTAAAATCTGTTTTTTCATAATTATACTTTTTTAGATTTGATTTTTAAACAATTCGGACAGTAGAAAAAATTTACTGTATTAATTCCCTTCCTATTTTTTGAAACGTCGCAAAGTAAATAAACTTTACAGCACTTTGATAAAATTAGGGACTTTGAAATAATCGAATATTCTAACATTTGTATGTTTTGTTGTAAAATTGTATTAATACAATTATAGAATTTTATTTAATTATGGCAAAGAAAAAGCCCCGCTTAGTTATAAACAGGGCTTTTTGTAATATTCCTTTACAGATTTGCGATACAGTAAAGAGAAGGAATACCCAAATATATACAATTTTAGATACAACAACACAATTTTATATAAATTTTTATATAAAAACGGCGAAAAAAATAGACCAAAACGATGTTTTTGATATGTAAAGTTTTTTTTTCATGTTTTTTTCATAATTATTTGAATTATTAAGAAAATAAATATATGTTTGTCGAGCGATGCAGTATGAAAACTCAAGCAAACAAATTCTTCTTTAAAATATTCCGGCTCCATACGATTGGAAACATTATGACCGGATACTTGATCGGCAACGATTATACGCAAAGGATCAATTTCCTTTGCGTTTTTTGTTTTGTAACCCTTAAAAAAGGGAAAGTATGAGTTTCTCCCTTGATACATTAGCAGACCTGACCCCGAACTACTCTAACAAGGGTTTTGAAACACCTATACATAGGCACTCTAATGTATTAAAACGTCAAAGTTTGACCAAAAAGGCGAGATCAAAGTACCTTTCTAATGGTTTAGCCGTAAGGCTTTGTAAAATAGAAAATAGCCCATTAATTAAAAGTTACTGGAATACATGGTATTGTTGTTCGGCAATGGAACAAAAGGACAATAAATTAACTTCGAGATACTGTGGCAATCGTTGGTGTCAAACTTGCAACAGAATAAGAACGGCAAAGATGATAAATGGATATTCCGAAGCGATTGAGAGGGTAAGAAACCCCTACTTTGTTACGCTAACTATTCCAAATGAAAAAGGAGAAAATTTAAGATTTTCAATATTAGAGATGATACGGAAAATAAGAGCAATAAAAAAAAGATTATTAAAACAGGGACTTGATATAACAGGGATTAGAAAATTAGAATGTACATACAATAAAAATAGAAACGATTTCCATCCGCACTTTCATTTATTAATTAGCGGAAAAGTAAATAGTATGATATTGGTTAATGAATGGTTAAAAGAATTTCCGACAGCAAATAGAAAGGGACAAGATTATAGGATAGCAGACGGTAAAGCAAAAAAAGAATTATTTAAATACTTTACAAAAATTATTACCAAAGTAGGTACTAAGTATAGTATAGAATTAAAGCCCTTGGATATTATATTTACAGCAATGAGAAATTGTAGAGTTTTTCAACCTATGGGATTAGTAAAAAAACAAACAGAATTTGACAGATTTATAAATAGTATAAAGGCTACATATACACCGAGGAAAAAAAATGTAGAATTTAATTTACAAGATGATGAAGATATAAAAGTAACTGCAATTTTTACGGCGACAATTCAGGTGAATGAGAATAAGAATTACGAGAAAATAACGCCGGAAGAAAAAAATAAACTGAAAAATAAATTTAATGAGTATTCAGAAAGTTTTGAGATACAGAAAAGGAAACTATTATTTTTTGATTTGTTTGATATAGAAGAAGAAAAATACATAGAAAAAGATCTTTGTTATGAAATAAATTTTGTAGGTGTGAATTTACCCGACATTTTTAAGAAAAATAAATATCGAAGTTTTAGTAAGATTGATTGTGTAGAATGGTTTAAAAAGTTTTATAAAGATTTGGCGGGTATAAATATTTCGGAAGATTTGGAACAGTTATTTAGTCAGGATATTGAAGGGTTGCCGGAAGGGAATAATAATTGGACATGGCAGGGTAATGACTGGATAAGTTTAGATGGTGAGATATTAACTAACTATATGCCAACAGATGAATATAAAAGAATTTTTAGCAGCATTAAGGAGTATAAAGAAATGTTAACTAAGGAGAAAGCAATTATTGAATTAAAAAATAATGAAAACTTTTTTAATGAAAAAACTTTTTTTAATTATAGATCGGTAGGAAAAATAAAAGAGGAAATAATTTTAAGTAGTAATAATGATATAATACCTTTTTAATTATGGAAACAGAAAATAAAATAGATGCTTTTAATATTACAAAAAATGTTATTCAATTCTCGTATAATTGGAATAATAAATTAGACTGTAAAAGCTATACAACCATCCGGCTAAAAAGTGAAAGATATAAAATAGGAAATACTTATAATATATATTTAAAAGGATTGGAACAAATAGAGGCTAAAATAATTAACATAAAAGAATTTAAGTTAAAAGACTTAAACGATTATATGGCTTATTTAGATACTGGTTATGGGGTTGAAGAAACAAAACTAATAATACATAGAATGTATAAAAATATTTCCGAAGATCAAATATTTTATTTTATCCTACTTTCAAAAACTAAACTAAAAAAGAATTTCCCATGAAAACAAAAATTTTACTCTTTCATTATCAAGTAGTTACAAGATATTTGAAAAATAAGTGTTAAAATACTTGCACAGTGTTTATAATGTGCGTACATTTGTATAACAATATCAATAAAGATGTTGTTTAAAACAAAAAACAAAATGAAAAATATCTTCAGAGTAAACACAATTAGCAGCGAAAGAACAACAACAAGAGAAAAGTTAGATGCTCACACAATTGAAGACCATGTTGGCGACTATCAGACCAAAGAAGAAGCAATTGAAGTATATGAGGCTACGGGCACAGGAATGGAAGTTGATAAAGAACTGCTTTTTATTGACGAAGAAAAAAATATTTACGAAACAATTTTAACAACTTACTAATATGGCAACAGCAACAGCATTTAGGCTGGAAGAAGAAATTCTTCCAGCTTTAAAAAAGATAGCAGAGGCACAAGATCGAAGCGTTAATTGGCTTGTGAATAATACTCTTAAAAATTTTATTGAAGGGGAGAAAAAAAAGAAGAAAAAGAATGGAATATAACGGGATTTTGCTTGCCGAAGGGCGGGTAAACGAAGCACAAATTATCAATTTAAAATAAAAATTCAATATGAAAACAGAAACATCAAGAAACCACAAAACCCCGCCTTTTGGCAAGCAAATGTTAGCGGAAGTGCCTTGGATGGGTTATTTCCGAACAAACGAACACGGGCAAATTTTGTCCAAAACTGCCCTTATAAAAGGCGATAAAATAGGGGCGTACAATCCTTTAGGACAATTAATTTGGGTTGAAAAAAATTTGATAGTGATAGTGGTTTCTTAGGCATTACCGCTAACCGTTTTGCAGATTTGCGAAGTTTTATTTACTTAAATAAAAACATAATATGAAAGAGATAATTAAAAAATTAAAAGCAGGAATATCCGAAGCGAAAAAATACAAACATGATTTTAATGAATCAAGCTGGTGTGACGAAACAGGTATATTAATAACACCAAACGAAGCGAAGGTGATATTAGAAACGCTGAAAGTAAATAAAATTTCCGCAAATGTGCCTGTTAGCGGTGAGTATTGCCCTATTTGCAAAAGCGATGACTTGGTTGATATTGATGACCATTATACAAAATGTTGCAAATGTGGATTTAGTTTTGTAGGGTAATATTACCGCTAACGTTTTGGAGCTAAAAGAAGTGCGCTCTAAGCGGTTATATAATGCGCATTTTTTTTAGGTGCTGTTAGTAGTCTGGTTTTAAATTTCTTTTTTTTAGGTGGGGTGCGTTGGACTTTTTAAACAAATAATATGATAGTAATAAGTTTATTTAATGGAATGAATACAGGCAGGCAAGCCTTAGAAGACTGCGGATTCATAGTTGACAAATACTATTCGAGTGAATTGAAGACATACGCTATTGAGTTAACTCAATATCATTTTCCTGATACTATTCAGGTTGGTGATGTTACTAAATGGAGAGAATGGGATATTGAGTGGAAAAGTGTTGATTTAATATTAAGTGGCAGCCCTTGCCAAGATTTAAGTATTGCCGGAAAACGTGCTGGAATTGAAGGTAAAAAAAGTAGTTTGTTTTATGTGTTTGTTGAAATACTTCAACACGTAAAAAGCCTTAATCCAAATGTGATATTCTTCCAGGAGAATGTAGGAAGTGCAAGTAAAAAAGATGTTGGAATTATGAGTAGGGCTTTAGGGCTTTATCCTGTGCGCATGAACAGCCGTTTGGTAACCGCACAATTAAGAGATAGATATTATTGGACTAACATTAGAACAAAGGAAACTATGTTTGATACTGTTACAGATATTCCGGAGCCAAAAGATAAAGGCATAATGTTTAAAGATATTATTGAAAATGGATTTACCAATAATGAAAAGGCACAGGCCTTACTAATGAGTGAGGCTAAAACTTTTGGATATAAAGACATGGGTAAATTTACCGCACTTATGAAAAGGCGAACAGAAAAAGGAAAACAATTGCCGAATATGGTTTTTGTAGATAAAGAAAAAGCAAATTGTTTATTAGAATCAGAAAGCCGTCCGCACAACAACCAAGAAAGTTTAGTTAAGCGATCAAATAAAGGTTTTACAAATATTGTTTATGTAGAAAAAAATGAAGTAAGAGTAAAAACAAACACATTAAAAGGTTACGATGTGCTTACCGAAAATGATTGCTTAAACCTTGCATTTCCAACATCAAAAACAAGACGTGGCAGAGTAACAAAAGGAAAAGCACCTTGTTTGTTAAAAGGTAATGAGCCGTTATATACATTGAAAGATTACGAGGTTAGAATATTAACTAAAACAGAATTATGCAGGCTACAAGGCTTTCCGGACAATTATTGCGATATATTAACGAGAAACAAAGCAGCGAGTTTATTAGGCGATGGATGGACTTTACCGATAGTAGTGCATTTCTTTACCTTTTTAAATTTTGCAAAAATTTAGGAGAGCGTGGGCAAAAAAAGAAATTTAAAACTTGCTACTAACATAAAACTTTCAGCCGTTTTAATGGCTTAAAGTGCTTGTTATATGAAGTAAAAATTAAAATAGCAAAACTATGATAATGATAGAATTTAACCAAGACCAACAAAAGTTGAGATTATTTCACCCGAAATATAGCGAAGAGAAAAAACGGGGATATTATTCTTTGATGATTTGCAAAGATTTTGCAGAGGCCACATTGATATTAGACTATTTATATTTAATAATAGAAATAGGAAATGTTAGTTTTGAGTATCTAAAAAAAATGATAGCCGAATTAATTAATTTCTCAATTGAATATAAAATTTACAGAGATTTTAAAATCATGCAATTTGAAAACAACTAAACAGATAATTAAAGACCAACATACGCCGGATATTTACCCCAAAAATTGCAATTTGCAGACGATTTAAGGGACTTTTAAACAAAATTTGATTTTTAATTTAAAAAAATCTATCATTGTATCCTACAGGTGGATATAATGAAGTTTACAAGACCCCAAAAAGTACTATTTTTCTCCGCTTTGGCCATTGGAGCATATCAATTGAGCCGCCTAGCATCCCTACAAAAGGCCATATTATCAATACAGAAGATTAAAATACTTAATCCTTCACACGCAATTGTTACGTTAAAAATCGAAAATAAAAATATTTTCGATGTAACTATAAATAACTTCTCTTTAGGGTTGTTTTTTAATTCTCAAAAATTTGGAATAATAGACCTAGATAAAGGCTTTTTATTAGAGGCAAAAAAATATAAGATTATAGAAATACCTGTGATTATTGATATTGTAGCAGGGATAAATATTTTATCTAGTATGTTATTGAAAAAAACAACGGAGGGAGTAATAAATTTTTTGGGTTATTTAAGTGCCGATGGCGTAGACATACCGATAAACGAAAATTATAAAATATGGTAAATTATAATTCGGTAGTTAGTCAGGTGCAACCCCCTGATTATAGGGAAAAAAAAATACAAAAGTATCAAAACACTAACGACATTATAAAAGACCTTGTTTATTGTTTTAAAAATTACAATTATCAGGCCGATCCAATAAAAAATAAATTTGCAACCGGAAACATAAAGACTGCCGGAAAAAGGATATACGATTTTATAAAGGAGAATATACGCTATGACGCGGAAGAAGATACGCAGCAGACAAGTAAAAGTTTTTCAAGAATTATACACGATGCACAACAGGGGATAGGGCATGACTGCAAACATTCAGCTCTTGTTGTTAGTTGTATTGGTTGGAATTTGGGCTACAATGTTATTTTTCGTTTTGTCGCTTATAATGTAGGGGAAAGTTTCGGCCACGTATATACAATTCTTCAAGACCCAATTACAAAAGAAAGGGTAATTGTTGACCCTCTGCAAAAATTTGATACAGAAAAGCCGTATATAAAAAGAGTAAATTATTTAGCACTTAACAACTTAAAAAAAAATAAAATGTTATCAAGACTAACAGGTACAAACTCGGCAGCAGCGCAATTTTCGCCATACGATGAAATTACAACTACTAGAATATCTGATACAATCGGAAAACGTGGTATTGTTTTAAATTCCAATTTAGACAATGAGCATATAGGAGAACTGGAAACGTTAAGCGGATTAGGTAAACGATCTAAATCGGAGAGAAAAGAAGCAAGACAGAAAAAAAAATCTGCAAGAGTTGAAAAGAGGGCAGATAAAAAAGAGGTAAGACAGGAAAAAAAATCTGCAAGGGTTGAAAAAAGAGGGAATAAAAAAGAAGCAAGACAGGAAAAAAGAGCAGACAGAAAAGAGGCAAGAGGGGGATCCGGAGTTTTAAAAACTGTAGCATTAGCACCAATACGGGGGGCGTTCTCTGCATTGGTGCTAATTAATTTTAGGGATCTGGGAAGAAGATTATCATTAGCAATCGACAAAAACGAAACCGCAGTACAAAAATTGGCGGCAAAATTTGGGTATAAATACGATATATTTAAAAGTCAAATTAAAAAAGGCGCAACAAAACCCGCATTGTTTGGCGGTAAAGTAACGGGAGTATATCAACTCCAGGGAATCGGAAGCGTTGTAATAACCTCCGGAGCAATAACCGCAGCCGCACCCGCAATAGCGGCAGTCATCGCACTATTGAAAGCATTGGGCATAGGCGCAAAATCGGGCGCACCAAGTGATGAGGAAATAATGAAAAAGGCGGCAGACGATATACAAAGTAATGGAGAGCCAAAAACAGAAGAGGAAATAGATAAAATAAAGCGCACTATTGAAACCGCAAAGGATATAATAGAAAGCGTAACAAGTAGCCCCGCAGAAAAAGCAGCCGCACAAGAGGCACTAGATAAGGCAGAGGACGCACTAGAAAACAGCGAAGCACCCGGATTTTTAGATACGATAAAAAATTTACCCACACCTGTGCTAGTTATCGGCGGCATTGGGTTGGCATTTGTAGCTGGTAAAGCGTTAAAATTATTTTAAATAAAATAAAGAACATGAAAAGAAGAAGAAAAAGTACCACCGCAAAGCGGAGGAAATCAACCCGCAGACGTGTAAGCGGAAACCAAAGTTTTGCCCCGTCAGTAATTGGAAGAATTGGAAGAAG